>ENA-ORCT01000676-ORCT01000676.1-marine-metagenome-genome-assembly--contig:-NODE-676-length-15410-cov-3.184243_pt1 | contig 15410 bp, 6 predicted proteins | sample MGYA00248632_ERZ508511 | MGnify/ENA primary metagenome ERZ508511 (study PRJEB26182, sample SAMN06268839) | marine metagenome | isolation source: Tt an P1-techrep anaerobic enrichment on pine from sediment...
AATCGGAAAGATTCTGCCTTTGAATCCAGACGAACGTCAGGGATCGCGTGAGCCACCCAAGCCTGCCCTGATGCTCAAGGCGCCTGATCAGTCGCTTCGCGTTTTCCAGCAATCGCTTGTCCCAAGAAAAAAGGCCCGGTCCTCAATCGCTAGCAGCCCTTCTGCTTTTCTGCAACAATCGCCCCCGCAAGAGGCGAAAGGCAGAGGTCAGGCGATGCCTTGTCCGGCAGCGGGGCCCGCGGGAATTACGATGCGCAACAGGTTTCCGACGATCGCGACGGCCTTGGCGGTGTTGATAGCCATCTACCTGTCAGGGGTGGGCGCGTTGGTGCTGCTCGACGGCACCATCGGCGTGTCGCGCTTCCTGTTCCTGACCGTCGACATTCCGGGCTTTGCCGCAGGAGCGCTGACCGCCCTGGTTCTTGCCGGCAGCCTGCGCCTTGCGAACGACGGGGCCATCAGGGCCCTGAGCGGCCTGCGGTTCGAACGGCTGGCGATCTGGGCGCTCGTCCTGGTCACGGGGGGGCTGACATTCGTGGGCACCAACCTCGTCTACCACGGCTTTGCGCTGTCGATGGACGAATGGATGCCGAACCTGCAGGCCCGCCTGTTCGAGGCCGGCACGGCGACCGGGCAAATCGGGGCGGACTGGCAGGACTATGGCCGGGCGATGTTCCATCGCTTTGCGACCTACGACCCCGAGACGGGCCGCGTCGCCAGCAGCTACCGCCCCGGCATGGCGGCCCTGATCGCGCTGTTCGACACGGCCGGGCTGGGTGCCTATACCTCGACATTCCTGAACGCGGGCGCGGTGGCGCTGGTGGCGTTGGTCACGCGGCAGATCTTCCCCGAGTCGCGCTCGGCCCCGGTGGTGGCGGCGATCGTTCTGGCGAGTTCGCAGCAGGCGCTGGCCGCCGCGATGACCAGCTATGCCATGCCGGGGCATCTGTTCTTTAACCTGCTGTGGCTGCACCTGTTTCTGAGGGATCGCCCGTGGGCCCATGCGCTGGCGGCGCTGGTGGGAGTGATCACGGCCTCGCTGCACCAGGTGCATGTGCACCTGTTCTTCGCCCTTCCCTTCCTGCTGACGCTGCTGCGCCCGTTCCGGCCGGGAATCGCGGCCATCTACGGCGGCATATACCTGCTGGGGCATCTCGCCGTCCTGTCCTGGGACCGGGTGCTCATCAACCAGGTTGCCGGCCTCGCCGGCAACGACACCCGGACCACGCTTGAAACGGTTCTGGCCATCGCCCGCCTGCCCTCGCCGTCCGACCTCGCCTCGGTCTGGGCGAACCTGACCCGGCTTGTGGGCTGGCAGAACCTCGCGCTGGTGCCGCTGCTGCTGGCGCTGTGGCGGTCGGGGGCGAGACCGCGGTGGACGGGGCTGTTGCTGGCCAGCATTGCGACCAGCCTTCTGCCCTATCTGGTCCTGATGCCGGATCAGGGCCACGGCTGGGGCTATCGCTATCTTCACGGGCTGCTCGGGCACCTGGCGATTCTGGCCGGGATCGGCTGGCACATGGCCTCCGCCCCCGGGGTGAGCGCGCGCTACAGGGCCTTCCTGGTGTCGCTTCTGCTGGCCTCCCCCTTGGTCATGCTGCCGCTGCGGGCAAGGCAAATCGAGGGCTTCGTCGCGCCCTACGCCGCGGCGGCGGAGATGGCGCGCTCACGCGATGCGGACGTGGCGATCGTGGACAGCGCGCGTGTCTTCGTGGGCGTGGACATTCCGCGCAACGATCCGGCGCATATTTCCCGCCCCGTCACGATGAGCCTGAACGCCCTCACGCCGGCGCAGATCGCGCGGCTGTGCCGGACCTACAGCGTGGAGTTCCTGTCGGTGGACGATCTGGCCCCGCTGGGCCTCAAGACGATCGCCGTCGACGCCCTGCGCGACCGCGCCACCTATGACGCGCAGCTCAAGGCGCTGCAGGCGCCCGGGTGCCGGGCCTCCCCCGAATAGAACGGCGCGCGCTAGCCCGGCGGACGCTGGTGGAACAGCTTCGCACGCAGCCGGGGCAGGACGCGCGCCACCAGGCGGCTGTCGCGCAGGGAGCGCCCCAGGCCCAGCGGCCCAAGCCCCGCCAGCAGGCGCAACGTCCCGCGGCAGGCGCCGGGCACCTTGTGATACCGCCCGGCAAGGCAGACATTGACCGCGATCGAGGCCTCGGCCACCCGGTTCAGCAGGGGCGAGGCCGGGGCGTGGCGCGCGCGCACCCGCTCCATCTGGTCGCGGAAATCCTCGATGTCGCGCGAGCCGGTGATGGTCTGTGCCCCGCCATGCAGCCGAAACGCCACCCCGCGCGCTGGTGACCAGGCCAGCGACCCCTGGGCAGCCAGCCGCAGCCACAGGTCCCAATCGGCGGTGTACCAGAGCTTTTCGTCCAGCCCGCCCGCCGCCAGTGCCTGCGCGCGCGGGAACATCACCGCGGGCATGGCGAGGGTGTTCTGCACGATCAGCGCCGACAGGGCCTCGCCCCCCGAAACCAGCCGCGGACGGTTGCCGAAGGGCGGCGCGAAGCGGCCATGCAGGCGGTCGCCCGCATCGGCGTAGCTGGCGGCGTGACACCAGAGTGCGGCCTGCGGGTGCTGTTGCAGCAGGTCCCTCAACAGCGCGGCCCGGCCAGGCTGCCAGAGGTCGTCCTGCGGCAGGATCGTGGCATGGGCCGCGCGGGCAGCGCGCAGCGCGGCATTGGTGTTGGCCATCCAGTTGGTTTTGCCGGAGGTGTCGATGATCTGCAGGGGCAGAGCCTCGGCAAATGTCTCGGCCACGGCGCGGCTGCCATCGGACGAGCCCTGATCGGCCAGGACGATCTCCACCCCCTCGCACTGGCCCTGCAGCGAGCGCAGGCTGCGCCCCAGTGTTTCAGCACCGTTGTAGACGGGCACCACAACGCTGAGCCAGGGCGCCATCACCCTGCCCCCCTCTCGCGCGGGGTCATCCCGCCCACAAGGAATGGCACGGCGAGCAGAAAGCCCAGGCTGGCGATCAGGCGCAGCGACAGGGCGGCACCGACCGCTGCGGGCGCCGGAACGCCGGCGTCGATCAGGACGCCGGTCCAGGTGATCTCGGTCAGCCCCAGCCCGCCCGGCGTGAGGGGCAGCGAGAGCATCAGCAGGACCAGCGGATAGGCGACGATCAGCGGCCAGGGATCGATGCCGGGCAGCAGCTGCATCAGGATCAGGACGTTGAGCCCGGCCATCAGCGTGTACCTGACGAAGGACAGCCCCGTCAGTCGCCACAGGGTGTTGCGCGGCAGCGTGGCGGCGCCGTGCAGGCCGCGGGCCAACCGCGCCAGCGCCTGCCCCGCCCGGGTGTCGCCGGCCCGCGCCGCGCCCCCCACCAGCCGCGCGCCCCCGGCCAGGACCGGGCCGGTCATCAGCGTCAGGCCGGACACCAGAACAGCCATGATCAGCAGCCCGCCGAACCAGGGGAACCCGGCCAGGTAGATGCTCAGCCCCATGACCGCCATTGCGATGAGGACGATGACCTCGAAGACCAGCTCCAGAAGAGAGGTGCCGATGGCGAGCTGTGGCGAAATGCTGTGGCGGCGGGCGATCCACGCCCGCACGGCGGGCATGGCCACCTGCAGCGGGATCGCGTGGCCGGCAAGCACGCCAAGGGTTGTTGCCGCAACCGCATCGCGCGCGCATAGCACCTGCCGCGAGGCGGTGGTCATGCGCAGCAGGATACGCCATTTGGCCGCCGCCAGCACGATCAGAAGGGCCTGTGCGGCGGCGATCAGCACATAGCCGGGCAGAGGAACCTGCCCAAGCGCCGTGCCCAGATCCTCAAGTGTGACACCGCCGACGATGGCCAGGCACAGGAACAGCCCCAGGCCGGCCGCGCCCCAAAGCAGCCCCATGGCCTGCTGCCGCCTCGCCCGCCGCCCTGCGCTGACGCGTTCTGCCGACCGCTCCATCACGCGGCCCTAGACAAGCACGGCATGGCGGGACCGGTGCTCGGCGAAAATCGAGAGCAGCAGCCCCGAGAAGAAAACCTGCGTCCCGATCACGATCAGGGTCGCCGCCGCGATCAGCCCCCGCATCTCGTCCAGCGCGCCGAAGTCGGAGTTGATCCAGCCGGCGGCGATATAGCCTGCCCAGAACAGCCCGCCGCCCGCCAGCGCAGCGCCCCCCAGCAGCCAATATTGCAGCCGGGACCAGCGCAGGAACGCCGCGGCCAACGGGCTGGGTGTTCTCAGCCCTTCCCGCCAGTTGTAGACCAGCGCGAAGAGGCCGATCGCCGCCGTCTGCACGGCCATGATCATCGCCGTGCTGGCGACCACCGCCCAGTGATTGCCGATTCCGAAATTCCCCAGGCGAACCATCTCGGCATCGCCCCCCATCAGCAGGACCGCCAGCACCGCCAGGCCGAAGGCGAACATCACCGCGGCAGGCAGCATGAACAGCCAGCTCGGGCTGAGCAGAAGCATGTAGACTAGGTGCCGCAGCCCGTCCCGCCAGGGATTGAGATGGGGCGGCCGCCCCCTGCCGTCGGGCGAAAGCGTGACGGGTACCTCGGCCAGGCGAAATCCCTTCAGCCCCGACTTCAGCACCATCTCGGAGGCGAATTCCATCCCCGACGAAGACAGGTTGAGGGCGGCGTAGGCGTCAGAGGTGATAGCCCGCAGCCCGCAATGGGCATCGCTGATCGACATGTCGAAAAGCACCCGCAGGATGCCGCTGAGAACCGGGTTGCCGATATAGCGGTTCTTCCAGGGCATGGCCCCCGGCTTGATCTCGCCCTTGAAACGCGACCCCATGCACAAATCCGCGCCGTTGCGCAGTTCCAGCACCATCGGCACCGCCTCGACGAAGTCGTAGGAGCAGTCGCTGTCGCCCATGACCAGGTAGCGCCCCCTGGCCGCGGCGAAGCCGCCGCGCAGCGCGGCGCCATAGCCCCGCTCGTCGACATCCACGACCCGCGCCCCCGCGGCGCGGGCCAGATCCTGGCTGCCATCGGTGGAGCCGTTGTCGGCGACGACGACCTCGCCGGTCAGGCCGTGGCTGTCGCGCAGCTCGCTCAGCGCCTCGTGCACGCGCTCGACGCAACTGCGGATGGTCTCGCCTTCGTTGAGGCAAGGCAGGACGAAGGAAACATCGACCGGCACACAGACGGCCCCGTCATCGCCCCGGGCGCCGGAAAATTGATGTTTTTTCTGCAGTGTCAAAACAATACGGCCGCCTGTGAACCTGCCCCACGATAGCGCAGCCCCAGGTATTTTCAAAGCTTGTTACGAACCAATAACAATACCAGAATGTCACCTGGAAAGGTATTTTTCCCAGGGGCCAGCAGGCCCGGCCGGGCGCATTCGAACGGCATCGCGGCCCAAGCCCGGCTGATAGGGGCAAAGGTATGATTCATTGGCGCATTCCAGGACGGGGCAAAGTCCGCTGGCACGGGGTGGGGAAATAGGCGAGAGGGCATTTCAGGGCCGGCTGCCAGGCGCGGCGCTGGGGCTGCTTGTGCTGTCGCTTTGGATCCTCGCTCATCCCTATCGGGGCATGGTGCATGATGCGCTGCATTACACGGCGCTCGGACTCTACGAACTTGGCACGCCGGCGTTCGAAACCGACCTGCTGTTCGTCCGGCCACCGCGATCCTATTCGCTGTTTCCGCCCATCCAGACCTGGCTGATCGGGGCGCTCGGGCCCTCGTCCGCGCATCTTGCCCTGTCCGTCTTCGGGCAGCTTTTCTGGCTGGCGGCGGTCAGCGCCCTGGCGGTGTCGACCCTGGGGCGCGGTCTGGCAGCGGGGCTGGCCGTGGCGGCGGTCTGCGTCCTGACCTCCACCTATGGCTACAATGGCAGCATCAGTTATGGCGAGGTCATCGCGACGCCGCGGCTGTTCGCCGAAGCGATGGTCCTGTTGGCCTTCGCACTGTCCCTGCGGGGCACGCACGCGGCCGCCTTTACGGTCGCGGCGCTGGCAATGGCCGTCCATCCGCTGATGGCCTTTCCCGGGCTGCTGATCCTGGTCCTGCTCCGGTTCGGGCTGAACTGGCGGACGGCTGCCATACTGGCCGGGGCAACGGCGCTTGGCCTCGGGCTGGCGGTGACCGGGGGCGAACCCCTGGTACGCACGGGCGTCATCGATTTAATCGGCCGGCTGGCCGCTTTGGAAGGGCTGCGGGACGTTTCTCTGACCACCAACGGTGTTTTGCTGGAGGATTACGTGGATGCGATCCGGGCTGCCGGCATCCGGCGCATCAACGTGAGTCTTGATACGCTGGATCCGGAAAAATATGCACGGATCACGCGGCGCAATCGGTTCCGGAAAGTCTGGAACGGCATTATGGCAGCCCACCGGGCGGGTTTTGATCCGATCAAGATTAATGTGGTGGCTATGGCCGGTATCAACGACGACGAGCTGACCCGACTGGCGCAGCTGAGCTATGATTATCCCTTCCACGTGCGGTTTATCGAATATATGCCCATCGGCGATGTGGGATCCGATCACGGTCGCCAGATTTACGGCGATGATATCCTGAATCGTCTCGGAAAAATGGGCGCCGTTACACCGGTTGCGCGGCAGACGCTCGACGGCCCTGCCCAACGGTACCGGTTGGCCGGTGCCCGGGGAGAGATCGGGATCATCGGGGCCGTCAGCCACCATTTCTGCGGGCAGTGCAATCGCCTGAGGCTGACCGCCAACGGCCGGCTGCGAACATGCCTGCTTTCTGACGAGGACATCGATGTGCGGGGACCCCTCCGGCAGGGTTGCACGGATCGTGACCTGGAGGAGATCTTCATCGAAGCGGCCCGTCGCAAACAGGACCGGCACCACCTGAGTGAATCGCAGCCGAAGGAAATCCGGGGCCGCATGTCGGCCATCGGCGGATAGTTATCCTTGAATAATCGTTGTGAAACGACCGTTATCACAAATAAATTAATACCCTATCGCCAGCCCTTCTCGCCCGTTTGTGGGGTTAATCACCAGGCAAACACCGTAATGTCATCTATCATCAGTTTGTCGCCGTTTTTCATATCCGAGGAGTCGTTGGTGCGGAATTGAATGGTAAAGGGCAGGGCGTTCTTGTATGGCGTGAGGTCGTAATATTGACTGCAGTGATTCCCAGCGTCGTTGTTTTTTTCGAATTTTTCCAATTGAATCCATGATGAGCCATTCCATATATTGAATCCCACCCAGTCGTCCCGATCGCTGTCAAACTGATCCCGTTTATGTTTGAAATAGGCCCATACCGCGGATTTGTCCGACAGATCTCCTACCTCGCGGACGATCCAGTGGTCCTGATCGTTGGAGGACTCTTTGCCGAATTTAAACCAGCCGCTGGAGTCGTTTTCACAGATGAATTCGTCGCCGCAGTCTCCCCAGCCACCGTCGTACCAGCACGTATCCCATTCGGTAAATTCCTGTGAACACCAGTCCTGGCTGTCGAATCCCTCGAAGTAAAAGGCATCGGTCGGCGTGAAGTCCGGATTGTGCCCCTGCCAGACCAGCTGCGCCAATTTCATCTGGCCGGTTCGATTGGGATGAAAGCAATCGAGGTGAGAAATAAAATACGGCCTGACCTGGTCAGAGCTGTACCACAATGCCTGCGTGTAATGGATATCGACGGCGTTTCTTTGCCGGTACTGAGCGGCTTTTTGTTCCATCACGTCGTTCAGCGTCTTGTTGAACCGGCGGGCTTCGTCCCGATCCTCCTGGGTGTTGCGGCTGTCCAGCACACGGCCACACGGCGTGTCGTCTTCAAAGTCGTCCTGAAATTCACTGATAAACAATTCCAGCAATTCGCTTTCCAGCCAGCCGGGCAGGTACTCGCAGATATCTCCGATTTCACCTTTGCACAAACTGTTTTTCGCATCCCCCTGGATCGTATCCGGGCTCAGGTCCAGATCCCACAGGTTCTGGCACGATTTGAATGTGTAGTCGTGTTTGCGGTTTACCATCATGTCGCGGAATGCTGAAATGTCGATAATTCCCGACCAGTAAATCTCGCCGTCTGCCGGAAGATTTTCGGTCAGATACATCATCGTATCGTCGATGTGCCCGGCGATCCGACCGATATCGTTCTGCCACTTTTCCTCCGGGCCGATACCTGACGGCTGATAACCGGGATCTCTGGTCAACACGATTTTGTCCAGCCTGAACCCATCCTCACGCATCCAGATGCTGATGGTGTGTATACCGGCGGAGGAAATGGCGATGGTCGATGCATTGTCTGACATTGTGCTGTTGCTCCAGGTCCAGGTGTAATCCGTGTCGATCGTGATGGTGCCCGCGATACTGTCGTTGATGCCATCGACTCCCACATAAATGGAGTCCTCGCCCGTGCCCTCTGTATACCCGCGGACCCACACGTAATAGGTGCCTGCACGGTTGAAGGTGACGTTGTAGTCCAGCCGGGGGGCGGAGCCGGTGTCATCATAGGTGGTATTGGCGTCAGGAAGCGCCCGAATTGCCGCTTCCCCCGAGTATCCGTTCTTATAGTCCGGTTCCCAGGTGTGGTTTCCGCGGTTCTGCTGGTTGTGATAGTGCTCTGCTTCGATAGTTACCTGCCCGTAGTCTGCCAGGTCTTCCTGCTTGAAAAGGCCCCGGGCACTCTCCGTTGGGCCGGCATCGGATGGAATCCAGTCCGCGCTGGTGGTCAGGACCATTTTATCGAACTGAAAGCCGTCGTCATACATATAAACGTTGATGGTATGAACCCCGATCGAGGGGATGTCGATAACGGCAAGGGCACTGTTTCCGGTTGACCGGGTCCATGCCCAGTCATTGGACTGCGCAGCTGTGATGCCCTCGGCGGGAGGTTGGCGAAGACCATCCAGTCCCACATGAACGGCATATCCGGCCAGGGCGCTCGCACGACCCCGGATCCATACATAGTGAAGGCCTGTCGTTACGAAATTGACCCGGTAATCCATCCGTGGGCTGGATGTCAGGTATCCCGGAGCGGTCAAAACGGTTCCGTCTGCCGGCCGGGCGCTGACTGCCGATAGGGACGCTCCGGGAGAATCGTCCGGCTCCCATCGGTGCGTGTCGCCCGGCAGGCGCTGAATGAAATGCTCCGCTTCGATGGACAGGATGTTCATGGCGGTGGTGGGTTGCACAAAGGCAAGACTGCCGTAGTCGTGGCCGTAACCGGCACACACATCATTGCTGCCCAGATTGACAATGACCGTTTGGACCGGGTCCCACAGAAAAAGATCCCGGATCTGATCCATCGCATCTTTCCACTCGTCACCGTCTTCTGATCGGTTATAGACTTCGCTGCAATCAAGACGTCTCGCGATGGCCCACGGCAGGCTGCCGCCCGTGAAACTCCAGTCACGATCGTGGGATCCCAGCCTCAGTTCAAGACAGTCTCTCAGTTCTCTGTGCTCACCTGGATTTCGATCACACGCATCATTGGTATGGGTTGCCTCGCCGATGCTGTCTCCCATCACTCCGCAGAGATGATTCCCTGAATCGTAGGTCCCCTTTTCCAGCTCTATTGCGATGCCATTGTTAAGGTTAAAGAAACTTTCCGGCTCCAGATCGGGGCGATCGATGTGTTCCCGGTATTTTGAAGTTGCCGATTCGCTGGCCTGGATATCAACGGTATAACTTTCATCGGGAACCAGCCAGTGGACGCAAAAATTTGTCGGGCCTTGACCGCTTTGCCGTGTGACCACAACCCGGGTAAAGGTCGTACTGTCGCTACCCCTCAGCACGTTGATGTCGACATCCTGATCCGGTGCGCCGGGGCTGAGTGCCGCCAGGCGTCCGCAAATCGTCGTCGCTTCTAACGTTTCATCGAACAGCCGGATAACAGGCTTCAGTTTATACGCAGACGCTCCGGTGGTTACGATTGACATGCTCAGATCGAAATGGGCTGAAAGATCCACCCGATCGTCTGCATTGACCCGGAAGGAGAACGGTACATCCACCTGCAGCGGTCCGGATGGCGTATCAAGGTCCATGTCGTATGGCCGTCCGCCATTCACCATGTAGGCACGGCTGATTTCAACACGCAGGGCAGTGAATTGAGACGCCACAAGCTGGGAGGGAGGGACCAGTTCGGCGGTATGGCCGTTGGTATAGGCCAGCAGGTTGATTTTAAGAGGCGTTTGAGGAAGAGGCAGCGGGACCCAGCCCACCGCAGGACCGTACGCCTGCACTCCAGTGAAATGCACCCACAGTTCGGTTGGGTTGTCCGGAATCAGCGGCCTGGCATCGGCGATCGCGACCGATAACGTTCCAATGCTTTCGGCTGAAGCGCTTGAATCGCTGCCCGAACCGCCGCCACTTCCGCAGCCGATCAGGAGCATAGCGCCAAGGATTGCCACAAAAAAATAAACGCGCCCTCGGTTCATATGAGATCTCCTTTGAAAAGAAATCCCTGTTTTGGCAGTTAAGAAAGTGTTGGAACTGAAAGAAGAGGCGCGGTGTCTCGAAAGCTCAGTGGCGGTTCGGTGTGTCCTGCTATATCCCGAGATCCGGAAAGTTTATTGAATACGTCAGAGGTATCCTATTTTAATGCCCACAGGTTTGGGTTGGGGTCAACAGGTTATTATGCGGTTTTTATACTTGCCACCAACGAATTACTCTGCCTATAGAGAAACTATACGGCAAAAATGAAGTATTCCACTACTGCAAAAGTCATGCTCTTTTTTATATTTTTTGGAAAAACAGGTTTTGATTCCATGACAAAGCCAAACCTGCCGTGATGCAGGGGCGGAAAGCCACGGGTCTTTATGCGATAGCCGGGTTGCCTTGGGAAAGGCAGCCCGGCTTTTTTTTTATAAATGCGAAAGGAGATAGTCGTGGATTAAACGGAAAATATGCCGTCCGTTGGCGCCTTGTGGATACGAGCTAAAACCTTAAACGATCCTACAAGAGATAATTACAGAATCCCCAAAGTAAGGAGATAAAAATGAAAACAACGATATTGCAACGTATCGGCAAATTATCGTTCGGCTCTCTGATAATCTTCACGGGAATTCTGGCCCTGTCTCTGCTGCCACCCGAGGTACATACGGCCCGTCAAAGCCCGGCCAGTCTTGATATGGACACGCCCGGGTGCGGGACAACTTTCGGTGATCCGACGTGTGCCCTGTCGAATTCTGCGGAGATGAATTCGTCTTATGCGGTGACGATCAATGACGAGAATAGAACGGTCGTGACTGGAGCCGGGCAGATTGTGCTCACAAACTCCGGTGAGCTTCCAACTACCGTCTCGAATATCGCGATTATCCTGGAAAAGCTGCACACCGATCCGGGAAGCGGTGACGCTCCCGGTCCCAGTGGCAAAAATTGGGATATTCTGCTCACCGCCGTCAAGAACCAGTTTGCGGCTTGCGACGGAGTTGCCAAGACGGCTTATGGGGATATCCCCGCCACACCGGGGGCATCGTTGGTTCTCAGTCAAAACGGCCAGGAAATCTATTTGGAAAACGTTGCGATCCTGCCGCTTGAAACCCCGGACGCTGACGACGATCAAAAAAGTTGTGAGGATCCTCTGGACGGCAGCGACAATGATGGTGATGCCGCTGTCGACGAGGACAGCTGTTGTGAAGATCCCAATATGGTTGTTATCGATTTTGAGTACGAGTTCGACATCAGCGATCTTGGAATCGAGGGACCGGGCGACGGCGCTGTTTCATCCGATGATGACCTCAGAATTGATATGATTGTGACCTTTGGCAGCGGTGGAAAGCGCGGGGGTACAGAGGAAGTCGATCTCAACTGCGATAACTCCATTTCCGGTGATGATGAACTCTATGCCCGCTCGATCCAGCAGCGGTTCAGCTTTGACCCGCTAAACTGTCCGGAATGGATCGGCTTTCCCGGGGACATCGATGGCCAGGTCAGCTACGTAGATGTTCTGGAATCGGCCGGCACCCATCTGGAGGTAAAAGCGGCCCTGCCGGGTATGTATCGCCATCCTCCGATTGAGATGGCCGATGGCAATACCTATACTCCCATCTCTGTGCCCGGCTCCGGCATTTTCGAGCAAAGCAAGCCGACCCTTCCTGTGTTCGGAGAATGGATTCTGATTCCTAACGGCACCGAAATCGAGTTGGAAATAGATCCCGGAGAGCCGCTTGTCTTTGACGATATCAGACTGCCGCCTGTACAGCCACTGCCACCGGATTCCGAAGTTATTCTCCCCATCCCGTTCACCCGGGACGAGGAAGTTTATGAAACGGATGCGTATTGTCCCGGAATTTTTGCATGGCTGGAACCGACGAAAATTATGCGGGGCCAGCAGTGTACCATTCTGTGGCTCTATCCCTACCAGTTCAATCCGGTTCAAAACAGGGTCAGCGTATTTCCGGATCTTTCCGTGAAAGTATTGTTCAATGGAGAGCCGGATCCCATTCCGGTGGAGCTGAAAAGTGATTCGTTTGATGCCATGAAGCGGCGAATTGCAATAAACTCCGATGCTGTAATCAAAGCCCAAGACGACAATCAGGGGCCGATAGTTCCCCCCTACGATGAGGGGCCGCCCACTTACGGGCCATACGGCTGGGATTACATCATCCTTACTGCTTCCAAATTCGAGCAGGCAGCTAACGAATTGGCCGCCTGGCGAAAAAAAACCGGATTCAAGACCCTGGTGGTCAAAGTCCCGGCGAACTGGAAGGCAAACGATATCAAAACGTCGCTGGAAGGAGCATACAAAAATTGGGGTACGAAACCGAAGTATATCCTGATCATAGGTGATGCGGAATATGTTCCCTGCTTCTATGAGACGTGGCATCCCAGTAACGCGAAGTCGCAGAAAAAGTGTGACTGCTCCCAGTGCATCACCGAGCCACCTTACCGGGAAAGTTATGTGGGGACCGACCACTATTACACTACGATGGACGGTGCCGGTGACCTCTACCCGGACATTGCTATCGGCAGATTATCGGTGGACACCCTGCCGCAGGCCATGAAACGGGTCAATGATATAATCGAATATGAAAAAAATCCGGTCACGGACAGCTTGTTTTATAATCATGCCGCCATCAGTACTGAGTTTGAGGACATGAATATTAAAACGGATATATACTGGAACCCCACATGCTATCCCGATACCTACGAGGACAACCGGCGGGCTCAAAGTGCAGAGGACCTGGCGCTTTTTCTGGAAGACCCCGCAAACGAGATTGAAAAGGAGATCACCCGGATATATACCGCAAGTCCCAATATCAACCCCAAACACTGGTCCACAGACCCCAAAAATTTCGCCGGTCATTACACCAGCGTGGGCGGACTTATCCCCAAGGATCTCTGGCGGTCCAGTAATTTTAAATGGGATGGACATCTTGTTGATATACTGAAGGCACTTAATTCACATCCGGGTTTGACCTCATGCAATTGGACCAGCGACTACACGGGGCAGTTTTTGTTTGTCTACCGTGGCCATGGTGGACGGGACTGTTGGCGTGCGCCCTATATTGATGCCACCGATCTCAAGAATTCTCTGGATAATTGCAACAGATTGCCGGTTGTCTGGAGTATGGCATGCAATACCGGGTGGTTTGACAACGAGACGGATTTCAAGAAGCTGCCATCCTGGCTTAAAGGTGAGCCTCTTGTCGATTACACAGCGGCTGGTGATTTATCGTTCAGCGAACAGTGGGAACGATTGGAGAGCGGAGGCGCTATTGGTATCATCGCGAGCACGCGTATAAGTTTCGCCTACTTGAATGACCTGTTGTTTGAAGGAATGGTTAAAGCCATCTGGCCGGAATATAAACTGGGTAAATTGGCTATGGTTGCTCCCAGTCCGATTCTCAGAATGGGTGATGTTCTGAATTTCGCTAAAGCCGACATGTTGAATAAGGCGCAACTTGTTTTGGATCCAACTGATCCGGTCTCAAAGAAAAAGGCGAATTGCGAAGCATATCACTGGTTCGGCGATCCGGCCACGGCTATCAGGATGTACCCGCCGAACAAGATTCTGGTAGCTGATGTGCCCGAGGAGTGGCCCTGGACACTGAACAAAAAACTTTTCAGTGTCCATGTGGATTGGGAAGACTTGTACGGGAACAGTTACCCTCTGAAAGACGCCAACGTGACGATAACCAGAGCGGACTCAGACGAATACTGGGAAGTAAAGACGGATGAAGAAGGGAACGCAGCGTTTCCCGATTTTGTGGCCATCTCGTCAGAAGAATACGATATTGTGGTGACTGCTCCGAACAGTATCCCGTTTCAAGACACCTTTACAGCCATGGCCGCACCTTCCGGAGGAATTATCCTGGATTCGAAGGTTTTTTCATGCGCATCTGAAATCGAAATCAAAGTGGCGGATGCCAATGCAGGAAATGAGACTGTTGATGTCATTGTCTCAACTTCCGGAGGGGATGAAGAAAAGGTCTTGTTGGAAAAAGAGGAAGCAACAGGGATGTTTGTCGGAACGATATCCACTGCCGCCGCGGTAGTGGAAATAGAGGACGGTACTCTTCAGGTCAGCGATGGACAAACCATTTCGGCCGAATATTTCGACGAAGATGATGGGAAGGATGGATACATTTGGGTTGAAGCAACGGCAGTGGTTGATTGTCAGCCTCCGGACTTCGAGGGATTGAGGTCTGCCACAGTCGACAGTGACCGCGTACTGCTGGAGTGGGAGGCAGCCTCGGACCTGCATGCCCCGATCACCTATACCATCTATCGAAGTGAAATTCCCGGGCTTGAGATCGGGACGCCTATCGCCACCACATGGGCGCTCTCTTATCCGGATCACGACTGTGAGGCAGGCAGTACCTGCTATTATGTCGTACGTGCCAAGGATGCTGTTGACAATGAGGATGACAACACGGTCGAGAAAAGTGTTACCCTCAGTGGCACCATTGAATGATGTAAGCGGAGGGAAAAAGAACCGACGTAATAACTAAGCTCATTGGTGAAACCGGGCTCGTCGGCGCCATAGGATGTTACGGTATCCTTTGGAGGCGTTTACCAGGGGATCTGTTGCCGGTCTCGAAAAAATCCACCGGTGGGTCCGTCATCGGGCAGGGTGGCCAACCAGACCGGCGTAGCGGCACCCTGCTCCGGCGACAGCGGTGCCCGGTTTCCTCCCATATCTGTTCGCACCCATCCCGGGCAGGCAGAATTGACCAGGATGTTTGTCCCGCGCAATTCCTTTGCAAGCAATACGGTTATCCCGTTCAAGAGGGTTTTCGACAGTCGGTAAGCCGGTGATTGGACCTCCGTATATGCAGAATCCGGATCGGCACTATCCGTGAGCGAACCCAACGTGCTGGACATATTGACGATTCTGCCGTAATAGTTTGCCTTCATGATGGGCACACAGGCCTGGCTCAACAGCAGCGGGCCGAATGCATTGGTTTCGAGAGTGTTTTGGAACAGGGGCAAGCCTAAATCAAGGATCCGTGTTTCCGCATCGATCAGGATTCCGGCGTTGTTGACCAGAGCATCAAGCCGTTTGAATTCGTCTTTAATTCGACCGA
>ENA-ORCT01000678-ORCT01000678.1-marine-metagenome-genome-assembly--contig:-NODE-678-length-15365-cov-3.236591_pt1 | contig 15365 bp, 15 predicted proteins | sample MGYA00248632_ERZ508511 | MGnify/ENA primary metagenome ERZ508511 (study PRJEB26182, sample SAMN06268839) | marine metagenome | isolation source: Tt an P1-techrep anaerobic enrichment on pine from sediment...
AGCTTTACCTGAAGTGAAATCCTGACTGACATCAGCCGAATTAAGTCCAGACTTTCTCCTAGGTTTCTCCTAGGTTTCTGTTAGGTTTCTGTTACCTCAATAGTAAAAACCAAGTTTAAACCAAACAGAAACCAAGGAGAAAACAGGTCTGTGGTCTTGGTCAATGCCTCTCCTGCCCCTACCCGGTTCGGCGGCTCCTGATGTTCTCAACACGATCTATGAAATCCAAAAAAGAGTACCCAATTAACCTATTGACGTTCAGCTATATTTTTCGTAAATTGATAAGACAAAAATCAGCTGATCATGAAAAATTCAGTTTACGAAGATGCGCTATGGTATCACCAAAAAGGCCGCCCCGGCAAAATCGAAGTTATTCCAACCAAACCGCACCACACGCAATACGACTTATCGCTGGCCTACACTCCGGGGGTAGCTCAGCCCTGCCGCGAAATTGAGCAAAATCCGGAAGACGTTTACAAGTACACCTCCAAAGGCAACTTGGTGGCCGTGGTGTCGAACGGCACCGCTGTTCTGGGCTTGGGCGACATCGGGGCACTGGCCGGCAAACCCGTGATGGAAGGCAAAGGCATGCTCTTCAAGATTTTTGCCGATGTAGATGTGTTCGATATTGAAGTCGCAGAAAAAGATCCGGAGCAACTGATTGAGGTGGTGAAAGCCATCGCTCCTACCTTTGGCGGCATCAATCTTGAAGACATTAAGGCGCCCGAATGTTTTGAAATTGAGGAAAAACTGAAAGAAGCGCTGGATATTCCTGTATTTCACGACGACCAGCACGGAACGGCCATCATCTCGGCAGCAGGTCTGCTCAATGCGTTGGAGCTAAACGGAAAGAAAATCGACGAAATCAAGGTGGTCATTAATGGTGCCGGGGCTGCGGCAATTTCCTGCGCCAAACTATATGTCAGCCTGGGCGTGAAAAAAGAGAACCTGATCATGCTCGACAGCAAGGGCGTGCTCAATGAAAGCCGAACCGACCTGAACCCGACCAAGCAACAATTTGTAACCAACAGACCCATCAAAACCCTTAAAGAAGCGCTGGACGGCGCTGATGCGTTTCTAGGCTTGTCGGTGGGCAAGGTGGTATCGGTTGAAATGATCCAATCAATGGCAAAAGATCCGATTGTTTTTGCGATGGCGAACCCCACGCCTGAAATCAGCTATGAAGAGGCCACCGGCGCCCGCAAAGACGTCATCATGGCTACCGGACGAAGCGACTATCCCAATCAAATTAATAATGTATTGGGCTTTCCATTCATCTTTCGTGGCGCACTGGATGTTCGGGCGCGAACCATTAACGAAGAGATGAAGATAGCTGCCGTCAAGGCACTGGCCGAACTTGCCAAAAAATATGTCCCGGAATTGGTCACCAAAGCGTACAACATGGAAAACATTGTCTTTGGCCGCGACTACATCATCCCAAAACCACTTGATCCGCGGCTGATCACCACTGTTTCGCCAGCGGTTGCCCGCGCAGCGATGGACTCGGGAGTTGCCAGGAACCCCATTGCCAACTGGGAAGCATATGAAAGGGAACTGGGCGCCCGTCTAGGGCTGGAAAACAAACTGGTGATGACCATCTGCAACCAGGCGAAGAAAAACCCGAAGCGTGTGGTATTTGCTGATGCCAACAATCTGAAAATGCTGAAAGCCGCCCGCTTTGTGGTTGATCAGGGAATAGCCAAACCCATCTTGCTGGGTAGCCGAAAAGCCATTGAGCAAATCCTGGCCGACAATCAGCTCGATCTGTCCGACGTCCCCATCATTGATATTTTCAGGGATATTTCGGACAAGCGCAGACACGAACTGGCCCAGGTGCTTTATGAAAAACGCAAGCGCAAAGGCATGAGCCTGGAGGAAGCCTTCGAAAAAACATACAACCACGATTATTTTGGCTGTATTATGGTTGAAACCGGAGAAGCTGATGCCTTCATCTCGGGCTTCTCGCGCAAATATGCCGACACCATCCGGCCCGCACTTCAGGTGATTGGCACCAAAGCGGATTTTAACCATATCGCCGGCATGTACATCCTGCTCACCCAAAAGGGACCACTCTTTTTGGCCGATACCACTGTTAACTCCGATCCGGCGCCACAGGTCATTGCCGACACCACCGTGCTGGTCGCCAATGAAGTACGGCGGTTTAAGATTGAACCCCGAATCGCCGTTCTCAGCTATTCAAACTTTGGCGCGTTTAAAGGCAAAGGCAGTCCTGTGCGGGCCAGCGAAGCCGTAAAAATTCTGCATCGAAATTACCCGGACATGCAGGTAGACGGTGAGATGCAAGCCAACTACGCGTTGAACGGCGCCCTGCGAAAGCGTAAGTTTCCTTTTACCAAATTGGGCGACCAGGATGCCAATGTGTTGATTTGTCCGAACCTGAGCTCAGGCAATATTCTGTATAAAGTTTTACAGGAACTGGGCACGGCCAAAGCCATTGGCCCCATTTTGCTGGGGATGAAAAAGTCGATCCATGTGTTGCAAATGGAAAGCTCGGTTCGCGAAATTGTGAACCTGGTTGCCATTGCGGTGGTGGATGCCCAGGAAACCGAAGGAAAAACAGATTGAATATCCAACTTCGTTCCGCAAGCTTGCCCTGAAGCTACTCCATGCTTAGCTTCAGGGCATACTTATGTGACTTCAATCACAGGTCTGATCGCTAAAAAGTTCTATCTTAGCCACCCATAAATCAACTAACGCTAATGATCATGACCCTTTCAATTCTCATTTTAGGATTCCTGTTTGGCGCAGCCCTGCAGTACGCCAGCCTCAATAAATACAACGTAATCAGTGGCATGGCGACCCTCGAAAATTTAACCGTTGCCAAAGCGATTGCAATGGCCATTGGCGTTGGAATCATCCTGGTAAACCTTGAAATCGGATTGGGTCTGGCAACTTCCCATGTAAAACCATTTTTGCTGACTGGCGTGGTGCTTGGCGGATTGATCTTCGGAATGGGCATGGCCATTTTGGGCTACTGTCCCGGCACCCTGGCTATTTCGCTGGGCGAAGGTTCGCTCGACGCTTTAACGGGCATCATCGGAGGCATACTTGGTGGGCTGATTTACACGCTTGTACTGCCTTCCATTGAGCCGCTGCTCGGAATCAACCTGGGCAAGAGCTCGCTCCACTTGCTGACAGGTGAACATCCAACTGTTTTTTATCTGCTTGCTGTGTTTATTGGCCTGGCTTTTATTGCTGCGGCTTTTGGCGTTCACAAACTGGAGCAAACGAGCAACAGGAAGTGGATTATTGCCGGGATCGCACTGGCCGTATTGAACGCCATTGCTTTCCTCAGCTCAACCTTCAACAAGCCTATCGGCGCCTCAACCCTCTACCCCTATCTGGGCGATTGGCTTAGCGGAACTACCGCAAACCCCTATTTTGAAAAGATACGGAGCTCGGGCAGCTGGCAATTGATTTTTCTGGGCGGAGCCCTGCTGTCCGGCTTGGTTCTGTCTCTGCTGCGCAAAGATTTCAAGCTCGTGTTGATACACGAAAACTGGAAAAAATATAAGGGAAACTCATCCGTCAAACGAGTCATCTGGGCCTTTACCGGTGGTTTTATCATGATTTTTGGAGCACGCATGGCTGGAGGTTGTACCAGTGGCCATGTTATTTCAGGAGGCATGCAGCTGGCCGTAAGCAGCTTGGTGTTCGCCATGTTTGTCTTTGCCGGACTGCTGGGTACCGGAAAGCTTTTCTACAAGATGAAGCGATGAGCCGACTCTCTCGAAATAAGCCTATTCAAACCAAAAGATAGTAGGCAAAAGGAGCAATGGTACGAAGGTCAGCCCAAGTGCAGGCTGCGTTCAATTGGGTATCTGCTATGTGAAATGGCTCGCTATAAACCGGAAAAGCTTTTGCGTTTTGATGGTCTGACAGCCAGCGATGCAAATGCCTGGTTAGCCGAGGGGTGTCTTGTTGATATTGATACCGACTTTCCAGCTTAAGCTCCAGACCACCTGCCTGCCTTTTGAAATGCAAAACAAAAGATCCAAGCGAATATTTCCACCTGGGATCAGTAAGCACTGACTGAGACAGCTGGATACAACCGTGATCCTGTTGCCCGACTTTGTCACGGATCAGCGCTGGCAGATGTGGATTATCGTGAATCAGTTCTGCCCCGTCAATCCTGACAGCCGAGCCGCGCCCTTCGAAATAATGCCGCAAAAAATTACGAGGCATGGCAAAACACCGGATATAAACCATCGCTGCCAATTGAACAAACCGATAACGAAAGGAATCTTGCCGAAGCGCCGGCACCAGGTATTTCCATACCAACAGATCAATTTTTTTCCTCATCTTTTCAGCTTTCTTTAATAGTGTTCTGCAAGAACAGTCATCTGATAATCGAAGATCAGAACGATCAGCTCCCAATTTCTTCAACTAAAACATCTTCCGTTTGGTTTTGTTGAACGATTGGATCCAACCAGACGATTTCCGCACAATTTCCGGAGCGACAGGCAATTTTTGCTAACAAAACCTAAGTGGACTTGTTACTTTTACATCAGTTATTTAAAAACCATTACAATGAGTAAAACCATACTATTGACAGCTTCGGCCTTACTCGCGCTGGCTGTTATTCTGGGCGCTTTTGGAGCCCACGGGCTTAAGGCCAAATTAAGTGATGACCTGATCCAGGTCTACAAAACCGGAGTGGACTACCACTTCTATCATGCTCTGGGCTTACTGCTAATTGGCGTGTTGTCCATTCAAATGCCTTCGTCACTGCTCGGTTGGTCAGCCATCTGCCTGACCGCCGGAATCGTGATTTTCTCGGGAAGTCTTTACGTGCTGTCCATCACCGGGCTCAAATGGCTGGGTGCTATTACACCCCTTGGAGGCCTGAGCTTCATTGCCGGTTGGATCCTGCTGTTTGTCACCGTCTGGAAAAAGCTGCCGGCTTCCTGAGTTCAGCAGGCCATCGTTTGTGTTCAAACTTCCCGGAACGTAAAAAAGGATGCCCTGAGACATCCTTTTTCGATTTACTAATCTAACTTAAACTTGTTATGGCGTATCTTTTTATGCCAAGGTCGCTTGTCCCGGTTCCCAGTCGCAGGGCGTGAGCTTACCGGTTTTCAAAGCTTCCAAAACACGTACTACTTCAGGCACATTGCGTCCAATGGCCAGGTCGTTTACACTTACCCAACGGATCACCCCTTCTTCATCAAGAATGAATGTCGCGCGGTAAGCAATTTTCTCTCCGGCTTCCAAAATTCCCAAATCTTCAGCCAGCGATTTTGAGGTGTCAGCCAGCATCGGAAATTTCAATTGTCTCAGTCCCGGGTGGTTGTTTCTCCACGCCAGGTGGACAAACTCTGAATCGGTTGATGCACCAATCAGGTTGGCATCCAGTTTTTCAAATGATTCAAAATGATCATTGAATCCGGTTATTTCTGTCGGGCACACAAATGTGAAGTCTTTGGGCCACCAAAACATCACACTCCACTTGCCTTTCAAATCCTCGTTGGTAAGGGTTTCAAACTCTTTACCCATTTCGAGTGATACGACAGCGGTCTTTTTGAACTCGGGAAATTTTTGTCCTATCGTTAACATGATTTTTTCGTTTTTTAGTTGTTTGCTCAAAAAATTATGCGACAAATATAGAGGCAGTCAACGGACCAATCAAATTGATTTTTTTTATTCGGAATAGACAAAAACTATTCGCAAGACAGTCAAAATCCAATCGTTATCAATCCTAGGTCTGACGAGCTTTTCACCGGAAAAGGAAGAAATGCATACTGCCAATTTCATTCCTGAATTAAAATGTTTGGGCAAAAGCCCGAAGAATTATATCTTTAACTGTTTTTTCGAAGTTTTTAGACTTCCTGAAAGACGATTTTTTACCTGAATCAATTCAAATAATAAACTATGAAGAAGCTTTCAAAAGAATCAAAGCAAGTTTCAAGAAGGGCATTTCTGGGTACTGCTGCAACTGCAGCTGCTGGAATTACCATTCTTCCGAGCAATGTCATTGCAGGTCTTGGGCACAAAGCCCCCAGTGATAAATTGAATATCGTTGGTGTTGGTGTCGGTGGTATGGGTTTCGCTAACCTAAAGAACCTGGAATCGGAAAATATCATCGGACTTTGTGACGTGGACTGGCGCTACACAGGTGGCAATGGTGTTTTCGACCGTTTCCCCAAAGCCAAAAAGTACAAAGACTGGCGTAAAATGTATGACGAAATGGGTAAAGATTTCGACGCTGTGGTGATTGCCACTGCCGACCATACCCACGCCATTACGGCAGCTCATGCCATTACCATGGGCAAACACGTTTATGTGCAAAAACCCTTAACCCACACGGTTTACGAATCGCGCTTGCTGACCAAACTGGCCGACAAGTACCAAGTAGCCACATCGATGGGTAACCAAGGTTCATCGGGCGAAGGCGTTAACCTGACTACCGAATGGATCGCCAACGGCGAAATTGGTGAGATCACCAAAGTGGAAGCATTCACTGACCGTCCGATCTGGCCACAAGGACTGAACACACCTGAAAACGGACAGTGGGTTCCTGATGGTTTGGATTGGGATTTGTTTATCGGACCGGCAAAAATGCGTCCATACAACGAAATTTATCATCCCTGGAACTGGCGTGGCTGGTGGGATTATGGTACCGGCGCCCTTGGCGACATGGCTTGTCACATCCTTCACCCGGTTTTTGTTGGTCTTGAATTAGGCTACCCAACCAAAGCCCAGGGTAACTCAACCTTGTTGCTGCAAGACTGTGCCCCAACAGCACAATCAGTGAAGCTGACTTTCCCGGAAAGAAAAGCGAAAAAGAAAATGAAAGTTAAACTTCCTGAAGTTGAGGTTAACTGGTATGATGGTGGTATCAAACCAATGCTTCCTGATGGATGGCCAGCCGGTAAAAACCCGAACGACTCGGGCGGTGGTGTTATTTTCCACGGAACCAAAGACAAACTGATCTGTGGTTGCTACGGCGTAAACCCATGGTTATTGTCAGGCCGCACTCCTAATGCGCCTAAATTCCGTCGTCGTGTAGAAACCAGCCACGAAATGGACTGGGTACGCGCTTGTAAGGAATCAGCAGAAAACCGTGTGCCTACCGCATCTGACTTCAGCGAAGCAGGGCCATTCAACGAAATGGTCGTAATGGGCGTATTGGCCGTTCGCCTGCAAGGCTTGAACAAAGAATTGGAATGGGATGGAAACAACATGCAGTTTACCAACCTGAATGACAGCGAGGAAATCAGAACCGTCATCAAAGATGGCTTTGCGATCCACGATGGTCACCCAACATTCAAGAAAACATGGACTGATCCTGTTCCTGCCAAAGAATTTGCAGCTGAACTGATCAAGCACACTTACCGTGCACCATGGAGCCTGCCTGATATGCCGGCATAAGGGAAATGCATTTCAACGGATCACTTCAAAAACATTCGTTGAATAAACCATACAAACGGGGTAAGATTTTTTCTTACCCCGTTTATTTTTGGGTATCAATCCTGCCGAAATCAACTATTTTTGATGCGTTAACTTTAATACCAATCGAATCATGTTGAAAGTCAATGAATACTTCGAGGGTGCTGTCAAATCAATTGCCCTGGACAACGAAGAGGGAAACGCCACTATCGGCGTGATGGAAAGTGGCAACTATGAATTTGGAACCGCAACCATTGAAATTATGACGGTCACCAGCGGCAGCCTGGATGTTTTATTGCCGGGAGAATCGGAATGGAAGAACTACGGAAAAGGCGAATCTTTCAGGCTTGAAAAGGATGTCCGTTTCAAAGTGAAAGCCAACGGGCAAGTGGCCTACCACTGTTTGTATCTGTAAAAAATTTGAGCAGAAGGCACAGCCTCTTTCATTTAGTCGTCATTTCTTATTAAATTGCTTCGCGCAGTTTTATAAATGAAACCTGAAACCATGACACCTAAGCAAAGATCAATCAGCAGACGCCATTTTCTTGGTTCAACCGCAAGTGTGGCCGCCGGGCTAAGCATCCTTCCCAGTACGGTGATTGCCGGGCTTGGGCATAAAGCCCCCAGCGACAAACTAAACATTGCCGGCATTGGCGTGGGTGGCATGGGCTACCGCAACCTGAAAAATATGGAGACCGAAAACATCGTGGCCCTGTGCGATGTAGACTGGAAATACGCCAACCGGAACTCCTTCCGCGAGTGGCCAACAGCTCCCCAGTACAAAGACTACCGGGAGATGTTTGACAAGCAAAAAGACATTGACGCTGTGATGATTGCCACCCCGGATCATTCGCATGCCCTACCCGCTTTGATTGCCATGCGCAAGGGTATGCATGTGTATGTTCAAAAACCACTGACCCACTCGGTTTATGAAAGTCGTGTGTTGACAGAAACGGCCCGCCGCTACGGTGTGGCTACCCAAATGGGGAACCAGGGCAATTCAAATGAGGGAATCCGCCAGATTTGCGAATGGATCTGGGCCGGAAAGATTGGCGACATCACCCGGGTGGACGCCTGGACCAACCGCCCCATTTGGCCGCAAGGGTTGGAACGTCCCGAAAAAGATATGCGCATTCCCAAAACACTGGATTGGGATTTATTTCTGGGGCCGGCCCAATACCGCCCCTACAACGAGATTTATACCCCCTGGAACTGGCGCGGCTGGTGGGACTTTGGCACCGGCGCCCTGGGCGACATGGCCTGCCACATTCTTGACCCGGTATTCAAAGCATTGAAGTTGGAATATCCTTCCGCCGTGCAGGGAAGCTCAACACCTGCCAACACCGAATCGTGCCCCAACGCCGAAATGGTGGTTTACGAATTTCCGGCACGCGACAACCTGCCCAAAGTAGCCATGCCGCCGGTAACCGTAACCTGGTACGATGGCGGACTGATGCCGCCGCGACCCGATGAACTGCTGGATGGCGAACCCATGGGCAACGAAAGTGGCGGATGCATTTTTTACGGCACCAAGGGGAAGATCATGTGCGGCTCTTCGTCAGCCAACCCGACCCTGTTGCCCACCCGCGAAATGGCCCACTTTGAGGAACCTGCCAAAAAGATCCGGCGTATCCCCAAGGCCATGGATGGCGGACACGAACAAGACTGGATCAGGGCTTGCAAGGAAACCCAGCAAAACCGGGTGAAACCGTCGTCCGACTTTGATTACTCGGGCCCCTTGAACGAGATGGTGGTGATGGGTGTGCTGGCCGTCAGGCTGCAAAGCCTGCAACGCAAGTTGCTGTGGGACGGCCCCAACATGCGCTTTACCAACATTGGGCAAAACGACCAACTTCGGGTTTTGACCAAAGATGCGTTTGAAGTGGTGAACGGCGATCCGCGTTTCAACAAAGACTTTGTCACCCTGCCAGCCAAACAAATGGCCGAAGAGTGGATCAGGCACAACTACCGCCAGGGCTGGGAGCAGATTTAAGTGAATGAAGGGAATTTTTCGGCGGTCTGCTTATTATCGTTGTGACTTATCAGTTTAGAGACTATTTAAGTTCAGTATGTTCAAAACGCATTCCTGTTCAACGCTTATCAGGGTTGTTGTATTACATCACTCATTTCCCGCGGGTTAACACCCACGGCTATTCAGATTAAACCCATTCTGGGTTTTTAGTAAGCACAAGTCCGAAGGGCTTCAATATGAATAGCCTCCGGTGAAACCGGAGGTATATAAACAAACATGGTTGAGAACCCCAAAGTGGGTTCAATAAAAATTTAAACAGTTTCTTAGACTTTTGAGCATTCGCCTATTGGATCAGTTGATAATCTTTAATCAAAAGAGTAGCCGACAAATTCAATCGTTTCGCCAATTTTCGAATCATATCCACCGTCAATCTTCGCTTCCGATTCAGGATCTCCGAAACCCTGCTTTTTCCACCAATCTCGGGGATCAAATCTACCTGCTTAAGATGCAGTTCTTCCATCCTGATTTTAATGGCTTCAATCGGATCAGGCACTTCAATTGGATAATGTTCGTTTTCGTAATCATCAACCACCAACCCCAGTATTTCAAGCTCATCGCCCTCAGGAGAACCGGGTTTTGCATCAAAAATATCTTCCAACCTTGTCAATGCTGCCCGGTAATCGGTCTCCGTTTTAATCGGTTTTAAATCCATAATCAATAATTATTAAATCATACTTCATCATGCCCTTCCTATTCGTCTTTTCGCTTTTGCTAAGCCCCAAATGGCCCAGAGCATGAAGAGGATTGATACGATCATGCTTGAAACCGCCAGGATATTGATCTTCTTTAATATCCTCAAGGTAGCTGCATTTCCGTTAGTCTCAATTCCTTGAGAAGAAAATGTTTGGTCAAGCTTTTCGAGAAAATTGATGTTTTCGCTTAAGGTGAGATTCCGTTGCGATGATTCTCCCTGCTCATTGATTGCCTTGATTTGAATGCCCTCAACATAGGACTTAACGAATTTAAAATAGCATGCGGTCGACAGTCCAATCAATGAAACAATCAGAACGGCAATCATTAGTGTTTTTTTTCTCATTTTATCAGGTTTATATTGCGATGCATCTGTGTATTGTCGTCACACCCCACCACGCTAAGGGATTCGCGCGGTAGCGGGGGTTCTAAACGAACGATGTTAAAAGTAGGAATAATCTTCGATTTGATCAGCAGTTTTTTTAATGAGCCCCTGTAACTGAATTTGGCTTGCAGAATACAAGATATATCGTGCAGAATGCCTAAATCTTAATAAAGAACTATTCTGCAATCGCATTTTATTATTCTGCAATAATATTTCACTGTTCTGCAGGCTCTTTTTTACTGTTTCGGGATTGTTTTTGAGCCCTGCCTTTCCGATACAGGTACTGACTCCGGTAGCCAGCACGCTTGTTCTCATCATTACGAAGGGGGAGATTTGCAGAAGGATTACTTTGACTCGGTTTTTGCATTCTTTTCATCAAAGGAAAAGAATGGCCTGCCCGACATGAGAACCATGTAGCATCAATCATAAACAAACCTTATGAGATGCGGCACATGCCGGCTATCGACATTTGACCCCGTTGGGGCAATGGGCTTTCCTCTGGAAGCGTATAAGTTTAGTCGTCCTTAACCCTTCCGGTTCCGATAAATCGAAACCACCTTCCCTTCGAAAAGGGAAGGAAATCCAACCACTTGCTCATGCGCAAACTTCAGGTGTCCTGGTTTCCAAACCGCGAGACCCAATGGGCACAACTTGCCGACAGATACTGAAACAACTTCAGGATGACGCTCCATTCTCCCGGGGCCGGACGGTCTGCGAGGGTTTGGCTTTGAAAAACAAGGGAAGGAAACAGCAAAGGCACTGAATAAGAAAAATTCGTGTCATTCGTGTAATTGGTGGATCAACCATCGAATGGCCGCAGGGCATGAGTCCTCAATCGTTCTTCTCTGTGTTCTTCTGTGGTAAAAAAAGAATCAGAGCTTCGGAAACCGCGGCACCCGGAACACATGTTTCCCATATTTTTTGTTCTTTTGTGGCATTAAAGTCAATTTGTTTTTGAAATGAAGAAGGTGCTTGGATATTTGCTGACCCCCGTTTATATGTTCGTGTTTAGCCTGCTGCTTTTCGTGTTTCATCCCATTCAGGTGATTTGCCGTCGGCTGGGTGGTTATCATCCGCGAAAAAAAGCAGTTGACATCCTCAACTTTCTGCTGATCTACAGTTTAACAATTTTGGGCTGCCGGATTCGTTTCCGGGGCTTTGAGTTGCTTCCCGAGGGACGCCCTTTGATTATTGTCTCCAACCACCAAAACACCCTGGATATTCCACCCATCGTGTGGGGTTTCCGGAAGCACCATCCCAAGTTCGTATCGAAGAAAGAACTGGGCAAAGGCATTCCCAGCATTTCGTATAACCTCAGGCACGGCGGCTCGGCCTTGATTGACCGTAAAAACGGGCGGCAGTCGATCGTGGAAATTACCCGTCTCGGAAAACATATTGAAAAAGAAAACTACGCCGCCAGCATCTTCCCCGAAGGAACGCGCAGTAAGACCGGGCAGGTCAAGACCTTTCAACCCGCCGGAATCGCCAGCCTGTTGCGGGCTGCCCCATCGGCCATCATCGTGCCGTTTGTGATTGATGGCAACAGCCAGCTCATGCCCAAAGGCTACTACCCCATGACTTTCGGAACCCCTCTGACCTATACCGTGTTACCCCCCATCGATCCGGATGGCCGCGACGTGAAAGAACTTACGCTCGAGGTTGAGCAGCAAATCAAACGCCACCTGGGGCAGGAGGTTGGATGATCGGATGCTGGTTATTAAAGCATTAGTCATTTAATAAACACTAATCGCTCGTGGTTGGAATTTGGAATTTGTCCGCCAACTGGCGGGTTGGGATTTGGAATTTCACAAGCTGGTCATTGGAGGATTCGTTGGCAGGACATTCAATCGGCTTTTCGCGAACAATTTGCCACGCTGCACGCTTTTAATTGTAGGGCTTTGTGCCAGGGAGGCTCAATCGATCACCAAATCATTAAAAACGACAAGCAAATGAAAACGAAAGAGTACAGTAACGGAGAAATCACCATTTTATGGAAGCCTGACCGCTGCATCCATTCCGGTGTTTGTGTAAAAACACTGCCCCAAGTCTACAAACCCGGCGAAAGGCCATGGATTCAAATTGAGAACGCCGGCACACAAGCCTTAATTGACCAGGTTGCTAAATGCCCCTCGGGCGCATTAAGCATTAAAGGACAGTAGCTCATGGCTGAAATCAAACAAAACGATAACGGCAAAAAGGGACGTTTCACCATCTACGATGCTGATAAGCCAGCCGGAGAAATGACTTATACCTGGGCAGGGGAATCGCGAATCATCATTGACCACACCGAAGTCGATGAACGCTATGCCGGTAAAGGGTTTGGCAAACAACTCGTGATGCACGCAGTAGATTATGCCCGCAAAAACGGCATCAAAATTCTGCCGCTCTGCCCCTTCGCCAAAAAGGTATTTGACAAAGAACCCTCGCTGGCGGACGTCAGATTTTAACGGCTTCCGGTTCTTCTCCAAAAATTCATTCCGAAAGCTTGACTGCTAGATAAACCGCTCCCGTTTTTGCAGGTTGAACAAGCCATAAAGGATGAAGACCAAGGTGCCGGCCACCAGGAAGATCCTGTTTTTCATAGCAATACCTTCCCAAATCACCTCATTCATATTACGGGGTGGATTGAAGGGATTCATAAAGATATTCCACATAGTCCGTTCAACTGCCTCACTGACAATCAAGAGCACAACGCCCAAAATCACCATCACCACCGCTGTTCCGTTGCCATTTTTGATGACCGTTGAAAACATGAAAGCCATGCCACCCAAAAAGAACACCGGGAACATAAGCTGCCGTGTCATTTCAAACAGGTTGACCGGCGTAAGAAAGATGTAACTGATTGCTGCAAAGCCGATGAGCAGCAAAAAAACCAGGATAAACACCAATACCAACCTCACCAGCCACACTTTATACCGGTAGTCGGGGATGCCGAACAAAATTTCCAGAATCCCGGCATCGAGATCGTTCTGAATCCCAAAGGTCATGGGATAAAAAATCAGCAGGATGGCCGGAAAAAGCAGCGTGTCATAAACGAACTCTTCATCGGGCAGTTCGCCGTTCCATACGGCCATGATCGCCACAAAGGCATAAAAGGCAAAGGCGGCCAGCAAGAACCAGATAAAACGGCCTCCGAAAATGATCCGAAAATTGTACTGGATCATCTTCCCAACGAGGTTCAATGTATTTTTTAGTTTCAGTGTATTCATGTTGTTGTCAATGAATGGTGTTAATAGATCAAGTCATCCTGAACTTGTTTCAGGATCTCATCACTCTGAAACAGATTCCGAAACGAGTTCGGAATGACTCTTCTTAAAATTCGGGCAATAATATGGCCCTTTTACTTCAAATCCTTTATCAAACACAAATAAGCATCTTCCAGCACCGGCTTGGCCATGATTGCTTCGTCGGCCGGCTTTTCGTGACTCAGCATGCGCACCCTGATGTTGTCCCCCACCCGCATGTGATGGGTCACCATATGCTTGTTCGGCATTTTATCAAAGTCAGATGCCGGCACATCGTACTGCCACACCAGGTTTTCGGCCAGATGCACCATGTCGATCGGTGTGCCATGATATTTTACCTGCCCCCGGTTAATGACGGCCACCTGGTTACACGAGCTCGAAATATCTTCAATGATGTGTGTCGAGAAAATCACAATCCGCTCACGACTCAGCTCAACCAGCAAGTTACGGAACCGGATCCGTTCGCGCGGGTCAAGCCCGGCAGTCGGCTCATCCACCACCAAAATCTTGGGAAGGTGGAGCAAAATCTGCGCAATGCCGATACGTTGTTTCATCCCTCCGGAAAAAGAACCAATCTTGTCGTTGCGTTTTTCCCACATGTGAACTGCCTTCAAAACATACTCAATGCGGGCGCGACGTTCTTTGGCATCTGTCAGGCCTTTCAGCAACGCCTGATAATCCAGAAATTCCCGGGCAGGCATGGCTTCGTAGGTTCCAAACTCCTGCGGCAAATAACCAAACAGGCCCTGCAGCTCCTCGCGCTTCTCCTGCGTGTCAATCCCGTTGATCCAGACCTTGCCGTAGCTCTGCTCAAAGATTCCGCAGATAATCCGCATCATGGTTGACTTGCCCGCACCGTTGGGGCCCAGCAAACCAAACATGCCGGTTCCAATTTCGAGCGACACCCCGTTGAGCGCTTTGAAGGGCACCTTGCGTTTGCCAATCACCGGAATCTGCTTCACCAATCGTAAAGTGGTTCTTCTCAGGTTTCCAAAGCGGCCGGTAATCCGGTCAATGTTGACCTTCTCATCATACAGGCGTTTGGCGGTAACTGAGATCAACAGGGCCAGGTACCACAATGCAGCAAAAGCGATGACAAATCCAATAAATTCCGTTTTCTTCCAAAGAATGAATAATTCGACCAGAGGCAACAGCCAAAACAAAAACAGTTTTACATATTTTTGAATCGCTCTGAAAATACCTTTTTGACTGACCTGGTGCCGGTGTTCCAAATAGATGGCCAGCGGTTTCCAAATCTGATTGAGATAGAGGTAAACCATGACCAGCATGAAGCTGATCCAGAAAACCGAACCTAAAAAGAAAAAGGTGAAATAGATCATAAACCCGAGCAATGGCAGCTGCCAAATCAGTTGATCAAATTCTTTAATTGAATGGTATTCCTTTTCCAGTCCTGCACGACGCCGGATATTCAGCCCACCAGTCCACTCGCGTGAAAAGCGTCCCGGACGATCGTAGATTTTCACCAGGTTTTGAATAACAATATGAACCCGTTCGTCGGGTGCGATCAGTCGGGTACCCGCTTTTTTCAGGCTGTTCAAAACAAACCAGGTGACCCCAGGAATGAGCACGACCGCCAAAACAG
>ENA-ORCT01000680-ORCT01000680.1-marine-metagenome-genome-assembly--contig:-NODE-680-length-15361-cov-3.771264_pt1 | contig 15361 bp, 12 predicted proteins | sample MGYA00248632_ERZ508511 | MGnify/ENA primary metagenome ERZ508511 (study PRJEB26182, sample SAMN06268839) | marine metagenome | isolation source: Tt an P1-techrep anaerobic enrichment on pine from sediment...
GTTTCCAGCGAAGTTCACACGAGACAGCACGACGTTCACTGCCCGTTTATGTATCGCCCCTTCAGGGCTCTATCCTTATTTTTTACCGCATTCCCCGGGCGTTGCCCGGGGCTGGTATGTCGCGCCCTTTCAGGGCTTTCATCGGAGAAACTGAATAGAAATATAGCCCAACTCATCCACGTCGTCTCAACCTTGATCACGGAACTCAATTCTTGGTTCCCTTCACCATGTAGAGGAATAGCGCGCTATGCCCCTACGCCTACACTTTGAACGTTGAACTATCACTCGAAACTCGCAGCGGCCGCCATGCCAAAAATTTCGATTACGATTACGAGCACCGCTTCGCTGAGCACGAGCACGAAAAACGAAGAACCAAACACAACGCGCCATACTCCTACCGCCGACACGTTGAACTCCACCCTCGGAACCCGAAACCCGAAACTCGGAACTATCCCGTGGAACTCGCCACAAACCGCCATCTCACAAATTTCGATTACGATTACGAGCACCGCTGCGCTGAGCACGAGCACGAAAAAAGAAGCACCACGAACCACGCACGAGGAACCAAGAACCAAACACAACGCGCCATACCCCTACCGCCGTCACTTTGAACATTGAACTCCATCCTCGGAACCCGAAACCCGGAACTCGGAACTATCCCGTGGAACTCGCCGCAAGCCGCCATGCCACAAATTTCGAGTACGATTACGAGCACCGCTGCGCTGAGCACGAGCACGACGAACAAAGCACTACGAACCACGCACGAAAAACGAATAACCAAGCACAGTGCGCTATGCCTCTACCGCCCTCACTTTGAACGTTGAACCGCGAACCTTGAACTATCTCGCGGAACGCGCTGCAGGCCCCTGAAATTCCTTAGCCTGACGGCTATGCCCCTACCCCCCTTTACAAAAGGGGGACCGAGGGGGATTTTACAATGAACCAGGCATCGCGATCAGCTGAAAAGTAATACCCAAAAAAACCTAAGGAACGCGAATTTTATTAATTACAATTTCTTGCTCCGCCTTCGCCAAGGCTACGGCGCATTTCGTTTTTTATTCAATGGGTAAAGGATCTCATTGCCTGTTGGCCCATCTTCGGCGCAATATTCATGCAATAAATTCCGCTTTTCTGATGTGGATTGAAGGATGGATTAAGCGACGCGAATCCACCTTCAGGCATACGGCGTTCGGTGGATTCGTCGCTGACGCTCCTTAATCAATTTTAAAGCCTGCCGGGCCATACCGGAATCGCGCCGTACAGGAAGCGAATCGTCAAACCGAGTCAACTTGTCCCACCGTCTGTCAAGCAGCAACTGACCGGCAATAATCTGTTCGATTTTTAGCGAGCCGGGATGACTGTCAAGATATCCATGATAGGCGTCAATCGTATCATCCAGGGCAGCCGTGGACGCAAATGCGGCAAGCCCCCCTTCAGTGAGCGCTTCAACGTCGAGCATGAAGGCTTTGGGCAGAATGCCACTGTCTTTTCAAGATTGCCCCCGAAAATCCAGCAACACTGGTGAATGAAAACCCCATGTTTCCAGTAACTTTTCCGACCTTACCAGCCTGTACCGGCTCCGATATCTACTTGTCATTCTGACCGCCGTGCTTTATGCTCGTTCCGAAATAACACACGCAAATCCAGATTCAACGAGAGGATCGGCTTTGGTATGACTCGAAAAATAAAATGGTCACAGCTGACTCGAATTCCGCTGTTTATCCCCCTGCTGCTCATCGCCTCGGTTCTGATTTCCGGCTGCGCCTCCAAGCGGCCGGTGCTTTACCCGAACGCCCATTTCAATTCGGTCGGCCAGGAGCGGGCAAACTGGGACGTCGATGAGTGCATGCAGATGGCACGGGCGCACGGCGCCGATTCGGATCAAAGCGAACGAATCGCCAAAGATACGGTTGGCGGTGCCGCTGTAGGCGGCGCCACAGGAGCGGCCGTGGGTGCGGTTGTAGGCAATCTGGGCAAGGGTGCGGCAGCCGGTGCCGCCGGCGGCGCGGCCGGCGCCATGACCCGCGGCATCATCCGATCGGACACACCGGATGCTGTTTTCCAGCGTTTTGTCGAACAATGCCTGAGAGATAAGGGCTATCAAACCATCGGTTGGCAATGAATCGGCGCTCACAAATTCAGGAAGGTTCGAACCTCATGGCTGTCATAATATCATCAGCCGACTCGACTCTTGAGCATTCAGCCGTTAGCCGTCAGGAAAAACGAAAGTAACTGCGCTAATCACTAATTACTAACAGCTACTAGCTGCACATTAACCCAAACCAGAATTTGTTGAAAAGCGAGCTGCCTTCCTGGTTAAATTTCGAGGTCGGTTACAGGCATGAAACCCGAAGAACGAAAAGCGCAAATCCTGAGATGTGCCAGAAAACTGTTTGCCCAGCACGGTTACTATCAGACCCAGATAGCGGACATTTTAAAAGAGGCAAATGTATCCAGGGGAACCATATACAAATATTTTGCCAATAAAGATGATATTTTTATTACCCTGCTGGAAAACTACTATCATCAGTGGGAAGACGCCATATCGCTGACGCGTTATGATATCGATATCCAACACATTTCACCGGCTGATTTTCTCCGGCACCGCATCCGGCAGAGCCTGATATTTTTTTCAGAGGAACCGGATATGTGCAGCATCGTTCTTCGCGTGGGACTGGGCCTGCCCGGTGAACTGGAACTTGCGGTCAGCCGCTTCTGGGACAAGATACTGAACATCATCCATAAGGATCTGAACCTCGCCCGGAATAACCGCCACATCGTTGAGACGATGGACCTCACCCTGACGGCCAATCTGCTTGTCGGCGCTGTTCTGCAGGCCGCGTACCATTATTTCGGCGGTCAGAACAACAGTAGAAAACCGGATATCGAACGAGTTACCGACGAAATTGCCGGGCTTTTTATTCCGGGTTTGTTCATCCGTGAAAGCTTACGTGTTCCCTGATCGTGATTCAGATCGAATTGCCCTGACTGGTGCAGAAATTCAATATAGACCCAATCAGTCAACCCGGTTGATTGACAACGCTGCCGTCTTTCACTTGTCAGGCAGCGAGCCTGTTTAAAAACCGATGAATTGGCAGGTTTTCAAACAGGCTCTGCATGATTTCATGGTTTATCACGCCGCCTTTATTCACTGCATGGATGCCTGAACGAACTCCAGAGTGGCCCGCACATCATCCTTGAAAAAGCATTTCAATTGCTCTTTCCATTTCGGGTCTTTCAACCCTTCACGAATTTTTGCCACAGCCTCTTTTTTAAGCATGTATTTCATCGGTATGAACGGCCGGCCCGGTGTATCAATCCAGAGTTTGACGATCTGGATGGCTCGACTGATCAACTCATCTTCTTCCACAACTTCGTCAACAATCCCAAGCTCCTTTGCCCGCAGGGGATCGACCATATCACCGAAATACATGACATCGCGGAATTTTTTATCCGTATCCAGCCCGAATCGCATGACCTCGGTCTGAGCTACGGACAGCGGCAGACCGATTTTGATTTCACTCATGCCAAGTTTGATCTTGGGGTGGTTTTTCACGATCCGATAATCCGACGCCATCCCCCAAATCATACCGGCAGCGGCGCAGTGCCCGTTTATGGCGCAGACCACCGGCTTGCGGCAGGTTAAAAAACGAATCAAGGATTCTTCTTCCTCGTCAAAAAAAGAGATAATTTCTGCATGGTCCTTAAAGCCGAGAAACATCGGCAGATCGAAACCGCTGGAAAAAAACCGACCGACACCAGTCAATACGATACCCTTCAGTGCATCATCTTCATTCACCTTTGCAACGATTTCATCGAGCATGGCAAGGGTTTCAGCGGTAATGGAATTCGTTTTCCCGTTTTTCAGCGTTACAATGACAACACCGTCTTCAATGGTCTCTACCAGCATGTTTCCTCCATACCAATTTGTTGCACACTATTCAGGTGTTCATTGGAAAGCCACGAGGACCTCCCGATCCATTTCGACGAGCTATAACAACATATGGATATAGAAATGTAAAGAGATCCAATCACCGCCAGTAAAATCAATAAAAACAAGGGAGCCCCAACTGAACGGCAACTGTAAACCGCGGGTAAATTGCAAAAATTAAATTTGTTAATATCTTTTCAGTTATCGCCGTAAAACCAATCATCAAAACAACTCGAGGTTTTAATTCAACTTCCCAATTACCCAACCTCGCTTAATTCAGATCGTTTCGACTGAATCCATCAGGAATAATAGATATATCCTGTTAGTTCTCAGCCTTCACCGGTGGATTCCGGCTGCGCATAGACGGTCTGATATGGAGGCGCTTATGTATACATCCATTTCATACCTGAAATTTGGGAAAATCATCGCTGTGATTTTAACTATCATGGCAACAGCATCCGGATGCGGAACACTCTTCAGTTACAGCGGGGCTATAGCTAAATCGGAGGGGCGCATTTTACTGGAACCGCCAAGCCCTCAATCCGGCACCTGGCAAAGCCGGGATCTGGCCGTTGACTATCAATACGCAAAAACCGGCGACACTGTCGAATTATCCGGCCGCGTCAGGCTTGGCGGTCCGCTTCGGCACTGGCATACCTTTGATCAATTCTACGTGCGGGTGCATTTTCTGGATTCAACCGGACGAATAATTTACAGTCCGCGGGTGATGTCTGCAGCCTACCGGCGATGGATTTACCTCTGGGATGATACCTTCGACCGAAGTTTCCAGGTACCCGAAGGCACAACAGCGATGATATTCAGCTACTCGGCGACCGTTCGCAGCAAAGATGCGGACTGGTCATCCTGGTCGGATCCACGCCGCTCGGACAGTCGGGGTTTCTTTTTTTAAGCCAATTAAATGCGGAACCTCGCCACACTGACGAGATTTCCGCAATCGCGCTTATAACCGCTCCTGCGCGGACAGAAATGGCCCTGGGATTCCCCGACTTTTGACATTGAAACTGAAACTGCTTGAACCACCCAAGTCACTGGTTCATAATGAAATAGCTTCCCAATCGGCACAGCGTAGAGCATCCATCCAGCTGCCGCGATCATCCGAGCAAACACGTTTCGCATTCATATTTTTACCCATTCCCCACTGCGCCTGATTTTCACATCGCTATTCGCTCTTTCGGCCTGAACACATCCACCCCGCACTGCAAATTAAACGTTGAGGCTATGGCATCGCATTTTTTGCAAGATCAATAGCGATGCCTGTCGATCAAACCGATTATTCTGGAACCCAGGAAATTGCCCATGAAAACAACGGTGTGGTTTGCAGCTATGTTGCTGACAGTGGCATTCATCACGATTGATTCCGAGGCACTGGAGCAGGCAGAACCGGCTCTTGCAGCCCTTGAAAGCCGATTGACGGAATCACCGGGTCCGGCGAACTTTGTCGCCTATGCCTATCAAGCCAATCCGTCAATCCGGAAAGCCCGGGAGTCATGGAGAGCCACCGTCGAAAAATACCGGATCGCAACCGGCCTGCCGGACCCGCAATTAATGGTGACCTATTTTCCGGAGCCAATTGAAACCCGCCTGGGGCCGCAGGACTGGAATGCCGTTCTCTCGCAGACGATTCCGTTTCCTGGCAAACTCATCAAATCGGGAGAGCTGGTTGAAGCCGACGCTCAGATGGCCAAACTGAAACTGGACCAGGCGGTCCGCGATGTCGTGGTGGCGCTCCGTGAGTCGTATCACGAACTGGCCTATATCCGAAAAGCCAGGGAAGTGGCGCGCCAGAATTCGGAACTCCTCGACCATATCCGCAAAGTGACCGAAACGGCTTATGCCGGCGATCGCGCCACCCTGGTCGACGTGGTCAAGGCGCAGTCTCAGGTGGGCCAGATTCGCTACGATGCCATTTTGCTCGATGATCTGGAGCAGACCGAAATCGCCAGAATAAACGGGCTGTTGAACCGCGCCCCCGACGCTGCTGTAGGAAGCCTGCAGGAAATTGCGATCCAGCCGATGGCTTACACTTTGGACGAGATTTACCGGTTGGCCGAATCCGCCCAGGAGGAAATACGCATTGCCGATATCCAGACCCAAAAAGCGGAAACCCGCATCGACCTGGCCCGGTATGAGGGATACCCGGATTTCAAAGTCGGTCTTTTCTATGCCGGCATCGGTCAGCCGGATGTCCCGAACCGGCCATCGGATTCCGGGGATGATGCCGTAGGGATCCAACTCGGACTCTCGCTGCCCCTTTGGTTCGGCAAAAACTCCGGCCGGATCGCATCGGCCCGCGCTGAGATGCGGGAAGCAGAAGCGGCCAGGCAACTGCGGGTCACCGAAACCCGGACTCAAATCCGGGCACTGTTTTTCCGCCTGGAAAATGCACGTCGAATCATTACTCTGTACCAGGACGATTTGTTGCCACAGGCAGCTGAATCCATGGAACTGGCGGAGACATGGTTCCAGGAAGGCGAATCCGGGTTCACCGATTTCGTAGAGGCGCAATCGGTCTGGTATAATTTTCAGCTCGCCCTCGCCCGTTCACGGGCGGACTACGGCAAGTTCCTGGCCCGGCTTGAACGACTGGTCGGCCGGAGCCTTACAGAAAAAACCGGTACCATCGAAGATCCTTCCGTTAAGGAGGGTGAGCAATGAAAAAAGCGGTTAAATGGATGCTGGTGTTCCTGATCATGGTACCCACTTCAGCTGTTGCCGGCTACGGAGACCTGAAAGAGGAAATCGATGATTATCAGCCACCGGCTCTCTTCCACATTAAATCCAGCTCAGTTGAAGCCCCTGCGTTGGGGGTTACAGAGGACCAGTTCCGGACGGAGATCGAACAACTGCAGAAGCAACAGCTCAAATGGGAGCAATCTCTGACACAAAGAGGTGCCCATCCTGTCTTCTTTGAGCCGGGCAAGGCTCTGGTTGAGTCGCTGAGAGCGGCTGCAACCGATGATACGCGCGCATCACAATTGCTCGCCGGACACTATACCCTGCCGACAATCGAAATCCTGACACTGTTGCGGAACGCAAGCATCCGGGCTGCCGAGAACCGATTCCGGGCCGCCTCGGAATCCTTCAGTCAAATATCCAGTCTGGACACTATACTGCGCCAGTACTCGGCATTTACCGAGGGGATAATGACCGGCGTCGGCCCGAGGAAAGGTAAGGATCCAGTTGCCATGAAATTTCCGTTCCCCGGGGTGACAGCACTGAAAGGCCAGATGGTAAACCAGGAAGTCACAGCAGCGCGCGAAGCGGTAGAGATCGCCCGGCGGGACGCTCTGACCGAGGCCAGGAAGATCTTCTGGGACCTTCAATACATCGGAAAATCACGAATCATCACCCGGGAAACACTGGACTTGCTGGATCAGTTGGAAGAGGTAGCCACAACCCGGTACGAAGGCGGCAAAACCAGTTTTCAGGATGTCATTAAAATCCGGATACAGCGAAAAACCCTGAATGAGGAATTAATTACCCTTCGTGAAACGGAGCGGAACCTCCATGCCGCTCTTCGCAAGGTACTCAACCTGCCGCCGTCTTCTCCCGTCGGGTCGCTACGCCCATTGAATCCAATGAAACCCATTCCCTCTCAAAAGGTGCTCGAAACTATGGCCCTGGAAAACCGTCAGGAACTGAGACAAATGCGTGCCCGGATCGGAAAAATGGAACGAATGATTGAATTGGCTGAAACCATGATCGTGCCCTCATACGGCCTGAACCTTTCCCTGTACGACGACGAGGCAGTCAGCACAGTGGGGTCTTCGGCGATGCAGGAGTCGTTTCCGGTCACAATTGCGGCATCGAGGGGCGCCGGACTTCCCCGGATGCCCTGGTACGGAACCCAGGACGCGTTTCTCCGCCAGGCCCGAAAAAACCTGGTCGGCCTGAAGGCCGAGCTTACCGACTCCGAATCCGTAACAATCAGCATGGTTCGAAACCGGTGGTTCGACCTGGACCGGGCGCGGCGTGAAATTATCCTCTATCGGGATACCGTAGTGGATTTATCCGAGGCAGCGATGGATGTCTCCACCCGGGGCTACGAGTCCGGGGCCGTCTCCTTTGCCGACGTCATTTCATCCTACACCATGTGGCTCAAGGCCAAGCTGACCCTTGAGCGAAAACGCAGCGATTTCGGAATCGCCTGGGCCGAACTCGAACGAGTGGTCGGACGATCATTGAATAAACGTTGAACCCAAAACCCGGAACTCAGAACCCGAAACCCGGAACTCAGAACCCGGAACTCAGAACCCGGAACTCAGAACCCGGAACTCGGAACTCGGAACTCGGAACCCGGAACCCGAAACCCGGAACTCGAAACCCGAAACCCGAAACTCGGAACTCGGAACTCGGAACTCGGAACTAAACACCATGGCATCAACCAAACGAATGAAAAGCCTGCTCTCCCATGCCATTGTAGCCGGTGTTACGGCGGCAATCACACTGATCATAGCCGTCACCGCATTCAATATGCTGGGATATCACAAGGCCCACATCGCCGGTGCGCCGGTGGAGGAAGCCGAAGGAACCCTGTACACCTGCGGCATGCACCCGTGGATCATCACCGAAGAACCGGGCGACTGCCCCATCTGCGGTATGACGCTCACCCCCAAGCGTGATGAGAGCATAGCCGCCTCTACCGGCCAGCCGGCCGAGCGGCAGATTGCCTACTGGCGAGCACCGATGAATCCCACTGAAATCTATGACAAACCCGGCAAAAGCGCGATGGGCATGGATCTGGTGCCGGTCTACGAGGATGAACTCATCGGCGGCGTGCAGATCACCATCGATCCGGTAACACAGCAGAACATGGGAATCCGCACGGCAGAAGCGATTAAAGATAAACTGGCCTACACCATTCGAACCTATGGGCATGTCACTTCGGATGAAACCCGAACGTTCCGGGTCAGCCCCAAGGCCAGCGGATGGATCGAAAAGCTCTATGTCGATTTCGAGGGAAAATTCGTAGCGGCCGGCGCCCCCCTGTACGAAATTTACTCGCCGGAGCTCCTTGCCGTCCAGGAGGAGTACCTCATCGCCTTTCGAAACCTGAACCGATCCACCGGTCGGGATCCGGGAGGGCTTATCGACTCAGCCCGACGCCGATTGGAATATTTTGATATCGCTCCCAGTGAAATCAAAATGCTCGAGCAAACCGGTCAGGTCAAAAAGACTCTGCTGGTCCGCTCGCCTGCCAGCGGATTTGTCATCGACAAAAACATCGAGAAAGGCGGCTACGTCAAAGCCGGAACGACCCTCCTCCGCATTGCCGATCTGTATCGGGTCTGGGTGGAAGCCCACATCTACGAATACGAACTGCCCTGGGTACGGGAAGGCCAGGAGGTGGAAATGACCCTGCCCTACCTTCCGGGAAAAACCTTCAGCGGCAAAGTGGCATACGTGTACCCCTACCTGCAGCCGAAGACCCGCGATGTGGTGATCCGTCTCGAATTCCAGAACCCGGACATGATTCTGAAACCGGAGATGTACGCCGATGTCCGGATCAAGACCCAAACCCTCGGCGAGGGCCTGATCATCCCGTCGGAATCGGTCATCCGTTCGGGGGAGCGGAATATCGTGTTCATCACACGGGAGAACAACAAATTCACTCCACGGGACGTCACCCTGGGCCTGTCGCTGGATAACGGAAACGTCCAGATTCTCACAGGCCTTGCCCCCGGTGACCGGGTAGTTACCTCCGGCCAGTTTCTCCTCGACTCGGAATCCAAGCTCAAGGAAGCCGTGCAGAAAATGCTCGAAGCCAAGACAACCCCACCCGAACCCGCGGCAACCGACGACGACTTCTTTGAGGATATGGAAGAGCCGGAAGAGGAAGACGACTTTTTCAAAGACATGGAAACCAGTGCGTAGCGGGCTGAACATGCGCGATCAGCCGAAGCTCCATTTACCACGGCAGCACCTTAGGATCCTATGATAGAGAAGATCATCGAGTGGTCGATCAACAACAAATTCATGGTCATTCTGACCACGGTGTTTGTCATCCTGGGCGGTATCCTGGCCATGGCCAACACTCCCCTGGATGCCATTCCGGACCTGTCCGACGTCCAGGTCATCATCTACACCGAATACCCGGGCCAGGCCCCCCAGGTGGTGGAAGACCAGGTTACGTATCCGCTCACCACGGCCATGCTCAGTGTACCGTTCGCCAAAGTGGTCCGGGGTTATTCCTTTTTCGGTTTTTCCTTCGTTTATATCATCTTCGAGGACGGCACTGATCTATACTGGGCCCGATCCCGGGTTCTGGAATACCTGAATTTCGTTTCCGGCCGGCTCCCTTCAGGTGTCAACCCGAGTCTGGGGCCGGACGCCACCGGCGTCGGCTGGGTTTATGAATACGTTCTCAAGGCCACGTCCGGAAAGCACGATCTCCAGCAACTGCGCAGCATCCAGGACTGGTACCTCAGATACGAATTGACCTCGGTGCCTGGCGTTGCTGAAGTGGCCAGCATCGGCGGTTTCGTCAAGCAGTACCAGGTGGAAGTGGACCCCAACAAACTCCTGGCCTACGAGATTCCCATCCAGAAAATCCGCCGGGCCATTCGCAGGTCAAATAACGATGTCGGCGGTAAATTGGTGGAGATGGGCGAGACCGAGTTTATGGTCCGAGGCCTCGGCTACGTCGCTTCATTAGGGGATCTTGAAAATATTGTCGTTGCCGTGGATGCCATGGGAACACCGGTTCTGCTGAAAAACATCGCCAATATTCAGCCCGGCCCTGAACTCCGACGGGGAATTTTAGACTGGAACGGTGAAGGCGAAGTAGTCGGCGGAATCGTGGTGATGCGCTATGGTGAAAATGCACTGGAAGTCATTGAAAACGTCAAAAAAAAACTCAAAGAACTTGAAAAAGGACTCCCCAGCGGCGTAATCGTCGAAACCGGTTACGATCGCTCCGGCCTGATTCAACGGGCAATCCGCACGCTTCGGACCAAACTGATCGAGGAGATGACGGTCGTTGCCCTGATTTGTGTGGTGTTCCTGCTTCATTTCCGGTCGGCGTTTGTCGCCATATTCACGCTGCCGGTGGGCATCCTGATATCCTTTCTGATCATGTATCTCCTTGGCATCAATGCCAATATCATGAGTCTTGGCGGCATTGCCATCGCCATCGGCGTGATGGTGGACGCCTCTGTTGTCCTGGTGGAAAACGCGCACAAGCACCTGGAAAAGGATCGGGGCGTTAAATCACATTCCGAAATTATCCTGACGGCATCCAGAGAGGTCGGTCCGGCACTGTTTTACAGTCTTCTGATCATCACGATTTCGTTTCTGCCGGTTTTCAGCCTCCAGGAACAGTCGGGGCGACTGTTCAAGCCCCTGGCCTACACCAAGACCTTTGCCATGGCCGCATCGTCACTGCTGGCCATTACCATCATTCCGGTGTTGATGACTTTTTTTGTCCGCGAGGAAACGTTTTCACCAGAGACTTCACGGCGCCGGCGGCTGAGAACCTGGATCCTGACGATTGCCGGTCCGCCCGCACTGGTCATACTGGGCGGCCTCTCGGGCCTCACACTTCCCGACTGGGCCCTGCTGGCCGCCTTCGCCGTGTCCGTGTTTGCAGCGGCGTGCCTGGTCCCCCAGCGCATCACTCCGGAAAACAAAAACCCGATCAGCCGGTTTTTCATCCGAATTTACCGCCCCTTCATTCACTGGGTTCTGCGCTGGCGAAAAACCACCGTGCTGATTGCCGTGGCAGTAGTCGGCCTGACTGCCCTGCCCGCTTCGCGCCTGGGCAGCGAGTTCATGCCCCCGCTGAACGAAGGTGACCTGCTGTACATGCCCACGACACTACCCGGAATCTCCATTACCAAGGCAAGAGAGTTGCTCCAGCAGACCGACAAAATTATTCAAAGCTTTCCCGAGGTCCATCACCCCCTTGGCAAAATCGGCCGGGCCGAGACCGCCACCGATCCGGCACCGCTCTCGATGATCGAGACCACCATCATGCTGCGGCCCAGGGTGGAGTATGAAATAATACCCGTCCAGCGATTTTTTTCAAACTGGCCGGGATGGCTGAAGAAGCCGCTCTCCTGGGTCTGGCCGGAAGAAAAAAAGGGAAAAATTCTCCACGAGTGGAGATCGAGGGACATCGAGAGGTGGTTTTCCGACTGGCCCGGTTGGCTGAAAAAGCCCCTGACCTGGATCTGGCCGGAGAGCCGCCATCTTACCATCGAGGAGTTGGCCGAAGACCTGGACCGGGCCATCCAGTTTCCGGGTTTGACAAACGCATGGACCATGCCCATCAAAACCCGCATCGACATGCTGTCCACAGGGATCAAAACGCCCGTTGGCATCAAGCTCATGGGGCCGGATCTCGATATTCTCTCGGAACTGGGATCGCGAATCGAGGCTGTGGTTAAGGATATTCCAGGCACCTTGTCCGCCTACTCGGAGCGGGTAACCGGCGGCAATTACCTGGACTTTGACATCAGCCGGGAGCAGATCGCCCGCTATGGTTTGACCGTAGGGGATGTTCAGGATGTCATCATGACAGCCATCGGTGGCATGAATGTGACTTACACGGTTGAAGGGCTGGAGCGTTATCCGGTGAATCTCCGGTACAGCCGGGAACTCCGGGATGACATCGAACGCCTCAAACGCGTGCTGGTCCCGGCTCCGAATGGTGCCCAGGTCCCGCTGGCCCAGTTAGCCGACATTTCGATTCATAAAGGACCGGCCGGTATCAAAAGCGAGAACTCCAGGCAGACCGCCTGGATTTACGTCGATCTGAGAGGAGTTGACGTCGGTTCTTACGTTCGACGGGCCAAGGCCGTGGTTGACAGCCAGGTCGATTTTCCTGCCGGTTACTCGATCGTGTGGTCCGGCCAGTTCGAATACATGGAAAAAGCGCGCAGGACCCTCAATGTTATCGTACCGGCAACCCTGATCCTTATTTTTCTGCTCCTCTACATACACTTTCACAGCGTCATCGAGGCCACCATCGTCATGGCCAGTCTGCCCTTTGCCTTGATCGGCGGCGTCTGGCTGCTGTTTATTCTTGGTTATAATATATCAGTTGCCGTCGTGGTCGGTTTTATCGCTCTTGCCGGTCTGGCGGCGGAAACCGGCGTGGTGATGCTCGTCTATCTGGATGAAACCTTCGAGCGAAAAAAGCGCCTGGGATTGATGGGGTCCATGGAAGATCTGCATACCGCAATAATCGAGGGAGCCGTTGAACGGGTCCGGCCCAAGCTGATGACCGTTGCCACCACCCTGATCGGTCTTTTGCCGGTCATGTGGGGCACGGAAACCGGATCCCAGGTTATGAAACGAATCGCCGCACCCATGGTGGGCGGTCTGATTTCCTCAACGGTCCTGACCCTGGTCATTATCCCGGCGATCTACCACATCTGGAAACGATGGGAACTCAAACAGGGGCCGGTTCAAATCGGTGGTGAAGCGGCCCTGCCCATGGAGGTTGACGATGAAGGAGATTAAAGCGTTTGTCCGGCCCGATCGGGCGCCTGCTGTGCTGGACGTGCTTTTCCGGGCGGGTATTCGAAACATCACCCTGGCCCATGTTATGGCTGCGGGAGCCTGTTCGGATGCATCGGCCAGCATGAATATTGAATTCGGCTGCCAGACCAACAGGATGGCCAAAATGGAGATCATCTGTCTGGACAAAGAAGAAAACGAGGCCATCCGGATCATTCAGGAATCGGCCTGCACCAGGCAATGCGGGGACGGGCTTATCATGGTGTCTAATATCAACCGGCTGGTCAATATCCGCACGGCAGCCGAAAGCACAGAGGCGCTGTAATTCAACATCATGGTTTAACGGAGTAACGTAATGATGGAAATCGACGCAAACATGCATATTATTTTTCATCACCCCGACAACTTGTTACTCCTTTTTTAAAACCTGTCTTTTGAGGCTGTTTGAAAACCAGGGGATTGAAGCGAAAATGTGTGAGAGCGAGGACAAATTGTTGCAAATTTGAGGTGAATAGCCGGCCTATTTGCAGAAAATTTGCGGCGATTTGGACCGCTCTCACGCATTTGCAGCCAATTCATCGGTTTTCAAACAGGCTCTTAGCTTAAACGCATAGCCAGGGCACGGAGGAAGAATTGATTAAACGCCATCACTATTCTCCTTCGTGCCCGCATGCGATTTCGGTAAAAACTGTTTTCACGTCACCCCCTGACTTTCAGCAACGTTGGCCGCCGGCATCAAGTAATCCTGCCAACCCAAAACCTCACCGCCCGTCGCGACCTAAGTGACAGCAGTCAAATTGCACAGACGATGTTCAACCTGTCGCCCGGAGTAATTCTGGGTCGTCTTTGGTTGCTGTTCTCCACAAATTTGGCCGGCCTCGATTAAGTGTTGACCGAAATTCAGTCATACTATAACCAGATGCGACGTTTTGTTTTCGATAGCGTTGACAACAAAAAACTTCTGGATGGATGTATGCGTATTTTTATTGGTATTGACGACACGGACACGATCGACTCAAATCGAGGCACCGGAAAACTGGCACGCTGGTTCGGCAGCGCATTGCCGGACGATTGCCGCCTGTGGGGGGTGGTTCGGCAACAGCTTCTCGTTGACGACTCAATCCCGTACACCTCTCACAACAGTGCCGCCTGTGTTGTAGTTGATGTTCCGGACCCGTCGCGGATCAATGACCTGATTGACCTGGCGGTTTCACATATTCATGAGCATTTCGAGCCGGGCAGCGACCCGGGGCTTTGCGTGGCGAGCAACGGAAAAACCGATTTATCAGGTCTGATTGAATTCGGTTACACATGCGTCAAACAAAAGGTCGATCAGAGCGATGCCCGCCAGGCCGCCGCCATCGCCCATCTGTCCGGTCACGGCGGCACCAACGACGGAATCATCGGTGCAGCCGCCGCCGTCGGGCTGACCGCATCCGGCGGATGCGGTCGCTTCATCGAATTCGGGAACCTGCGAGACTGGCCGGAAAAAGTCCGTGTGGCCGACCTCAACCGGCAACATATCCAGGTTTTGTCCCTGGATCGTGACGCAAGGATCCCATGTCCATCGGATTGGGTGTATACCAGGAACTGGATCCGCCCCTGTCTGATGGGAGGCCAGCCGGTACTGGCTGTCCGGCCCCGAACCGACGGATCGTGGGAAAACATATTTGAAAAGCGTAAGAAAAAGCCGCATTAGGTTCTTCGTTCTTCGTGCTTGGTTTTGATGGTATGGGGTGTGAGGTTTGGGGTAAAAAACTTTTTTTGGGCCACAGACACACAAGGACCGACACAGACGAAACTGAAAAGATTAGAGATTTAAAGCTCAAGCTGTGCTGCTTTGAGCCTTCAGCTTTTAGCTTTCAGCTCACTTAGGAACGCGAATTTTATTAATTACAATTTCTTGCTTGCCTGGTGGCCCATCTTCGGCGTTGCGTCAACGGCCTC
>ENA-ORCT01000682-ORCT01000682.1-marine-metagenome-genome-assembly--contig:-NODE-682-length-15318-cov-3.590184_pt1 | contig 15318 bp, 12 predicted proteins | sample MGYA00248632_ERZ508511 | MGnify/ENA primary metagenome ERZ508511 (study PRJEB26182, sample SAMN06268839) | marine metagenome | isolation source: Tt an P1-techrep anaerobic enrichment on pine from sediment...
TTGTGCCGCATAAACGTTTTATCGATGTAATTGGCATTCAATATCCAATCGTCATCAGAAGGCAGACCTCCCAATCCGTACTTTTCCTTTAACTCAACCCGGTACGAATGCTTACCGTATCGACTGGACACACCACCCCGGAGCTTAATCTCAGCATCAAGTTCTATATTTTCAGATCCGGAGTGGTAGCTTATCAAACAAGTTTCTTTCTCATCCCATTTAATCGCCTCTTCCTTCGTTATTTCAATCGTTGGCAAAGTCTGGTCGCAGGAGATTAAAAATCCAAAATGCAGCAAGATTAAAAGAAGTTTACTTTGAGAATTAATCATCGGGTTCTATCTATATAAACAATCGAAGTAAAGAAAAACAATCGAAACTCCAGCGCAATAAAAGCACAGAGAATCATCTCATCGGCTGAAACTTTCCGCCGAAACAAAACAAAAAAAGATAATGAATCAATCAAAAAATCCCCGGAAAATGCATTTTCCGGGGATCGTAGTTATTTTATCTGCGCGCAGCAAGGCACAGTGATATTCTCAAAAACAGTCTGAATTAAGCTTCGAGCATAGCCTTATAAGCAGCAGCGTCCATCAGGTCGTTCAAATCAGCTGCGTCGCTCATTTCAATCTTAATCATCCAGCCCTTTCCATAAGGATCTTTGTTGATCAGTTCCGGCTCGTCTTCCAGTTCGGTATTGAATTCGAGTACTCTCCCGCCAACGGGCATAAACAAGTCGGATACCGTTTTTACCGCTTCAACGGTTCCAAAGGTGTCTCCTTTGGCCAGGTCTTCACCTTCGGTTTCTATTTCAACAAACACGATGTCGCCCAATTCGCCTTGAGCAAAGTCGGTGACTCCAACGGATACAATATTTTCTTCAACACGAACCCATTCGTGTTCTTTGGTGTACTTTAAGTTTTCTGGCAGATTCATAATGATAGCTTCAATTGTGATTTCTTCAAAAGTAATACATTTTTCGTAAACAGAAATCGAACAAACGTCAGCCTTTGTATTTTTTAAAATGAACTTTACTTAAATTTGCAGCAACCAAGACGGTAAAAATATGTTTTCAATTCAAATCAACACCATCGACGAACTTCCTCAGGCTGCAGAAGCATTTCTCAAGCACTTTCAGAACGAACGGATTTTTGCCTTCTATGGGAAAATGGGAGCCGGTAAAACAACCTTAATCAAAGCCTTATGCCGTGCGTTGGGATCGACCGACCCCATTACCAGCCCTACCTTTGCCTTGGTAAATGAATACAGTACGGCTGACAACGAGCGTATTTTTCATTTCGATTTCTACCGGATCAAAAGTATGGAAGAGGCGCTGGACATTGGTTTTGATGACTACATTTACAGCGGAAAATACTGCATGATGGAGTGGCCGGAAAACATTGAGGATCTGCTGCCCGAAGAAATTATAAAAGTAGAAATTGAGGTGTTGGACTCTTCAGCACGCAGGATCACGGCAAATATCGTCTGATTCTTTTTGAAAGAAGCGATATAAAAAGTAAATTGAACAACTAATTTTTTCCGAATGACTGAAAAAGAGCGACAACCGGAAATAAAATCCTTACTTCTTCCGCAGGAGGAAATGCTTGAAATTCGCCGCAGGGGAAAGAAAATCACCATTGGCATTCCTTCCGATTTTCAGAAAATTGAATACCGAATCCCGCTCACGCCCGAAGCCGTTGAATTGTTGGTCTCTTACGGTCATGAAATATACATTGAACAAGATGCCGGCAAGGCAGCCAGCTACTCCGACAAGGAATACCGCGAGGCCGGCGCGGTGGTTGTTGACAAGCGTGAAGAAGTTTTCCAATGCGATGTGATCATTCGCGTGGCACCTTTTGATGCCGGGGAAGTGGATCTGTTGCGCGGACACCAAACCCTGATTTCGAACATGCACCTGAGCAATCATTGCCTGGAAACAGTTCAGAAACTGATGAAAAAGAAGGTGACCACCATCGCCTACGAGTACATGGAAAATGAGGACAAAGGGTTACCCGTTGTTCGCCTGATGAGCCAGATTGCCGGCTCAACAGCCATCACCATCGCCAGTGAATATCTGAGCAATTCCAGAAACGGGAAAGGCGTTCTGTTTGGAGCGGTTACAGGTATCTCGCCTACGGAGTTGGTGATTCTGGGTGCAAAAACAGCTGCTGAATACGCTGCACGGGCGGCTCTCGGACTAGGCGTTACAGTAAAGGTCTTTGACGATAACATGTTCAACCTGCAAGCACTGGAAGAGAAATTAGGGCAACGAATCTTCACATCGGTGTTGTATCCTAACGTATTAAAAAAAGCGCTAAAATCAGCCGATGTTGTGCTGGGTGCCATGTCATTTAACTCAAACACCAAGTTTCAGGTTTCCGAAGAAATGGTGAAAGACATGAAGGACGGCTCGGTAATTATCGACCTCAACATTGACCAGGGAGGATGCTTTGAGAGCAGCAAGCCTACCAACCTGAAAAACCCAACCTACGTTAAACACGGGGTGATTCATTATTGTGTACACAACATGGCCTCTATGGTTTCGCGCACCGCTTCCATCGCGTTGAGTAATGTGTTGACTCCGATTATTATTTCGGTGGGCGAAATTGGCGGTATTCAGAATTACATTAAAAATTCGAACGGAATCCGGCGCGGCGTTTATATTTACAATGGCATTTTGACCAACAAGGACCTGGGCGAAAAACTCAACCTTCCAAGCAAAGACATTGATTTGTTGCTGGCTATTTTCTAGTCATTCTTCACCAGAATCATCATCGACAGCGGAGGAACCACCACATTTTTATCCAACAGACAGTCAATCCCGTCAAATACAATTTCATCCTCCCGGGCAACCACTTGCCAGTTGTGCTCATCCAGCTGCATGGCAGTGCTTTCCTGGCGGGCATTGAAAATCAACTGAATGGTTTTCCATCCAAATGGATTCGGGTAATCCAAAATGGAATAAGCCAGCACACCCGGCTCGTAATTTTTAGAGAAATGCAGGTGACTGCGAATTTCATCAGCCGAGCGCATGCGAAAGGCCGCCACCGCCTGGCGAAGTCCGATCAGTTTCCGGGTATATTCAAACACGTCATGCTTTTCCGACTTTAAGTTCCAATCCAACTGGTTAACCTGGTCAGGAGATTTGTACGAATTGTGTTCGCCCTGCTTGCTCCGGCAAAACTCACTTCCGGCATGTAAAAAAGGAATTCCCTGCGAAGTGAGAATCAGGGCAAGGGCCAGTTTCTGCATTTTCCGCAGCTGGTCGTCTGTTGCTTTAGGGCAACTTTGTCTCAACTTATCAAACAGGGTAAAATTATCGTGACACGACACATAATTAATACATTGCCACGGCTCCCGCGCCCAGGCTTCGTGAGAGCTTTCCACATAGTTATACACAATTTTCGGATGATGACAGGCAGCCACCACCCCAAACTTGACTGCTTCCTCATTTAGCGTCCGGCCGTTTACGAATCCCCGGTTTTTCGCATCAAAATTATTGCCTTTAATGGCATCGCGCATATCATCGTTAAAACAAGCAATGCCTTTCATTTTCTGCACATTGCGTTTCACCGCCCGGTATTTTTCATCCATCGGACTGTAGTCGGCAGCCCAGCCTTCGCCATACAGCAAAATTCCCGGGCGCAAGCGGTCCAGCTCATCGCGGATTGCATTCATGGTTTCCAAATCGTGAATGCCCATTAAATCAAAACGAAAGCCATCCAAATGAAATTCGGAAGCCCAATATTTCAGTGAGTCAATGATGTACTTACGCACCATGGCCCGTTCCGAAGCAATTTCATTGCCACAACCGCTGGCATTCGAAAAGTTGCCGTTGCGATTTTGCCGATAATAGTAGCCGGGCACAGTCTGGTTAAAATACGACCGCCGGGTGTAGCCGGTGTGATTGTATACCACATCCATCACCACCCCGATTCCTGCAGCATGCAGGCTTTGCACCAGCCGCTTAAACTCCGTAATCCGTGAGGTGTCGTCCGGGTTGCTGGCATAGCTCCCCTCCGGCGTATTGTAATTCAGGGGGTCGTAACCCCAGTTGTACTTTTCGTCTGGCTGACATTCATCCACCGTAAAAAAATCGAAGACCGGCAACAGGTGAACATGGGTAACGCCCAGCTCTTTCAAATGACTGATACCTGAAGTCAGCCCATCCCGGGTATGAGCCTCATTTTCGGTAAATGCCAAAAATTTACCCTTGTGCTTCATTCCAGAGGCAGGAGACATGGAGAAATCGCGCACGTGCAATTCATACAATACGACATCAACCGGGTTTTCCAGCACAATGGGGTGGTCATCCTCCCAACCTTCGGGATGGGTTTCCTGAGGATCAAAAATCAATGCCCGCTTGCCATTGGCTCCAACTGCCCGGGCATCAACACCGGGCGTTTCATTCAGCCACTCGCCGTCATTCACCCTGATGGTATAAAACAAACCTTTAAAATCACCGGCCAGCCGGATTTGCCATACTCCATTTGCCACCGGCTCCAGTTGTTCCTGCCGCATCGGCCGTCCAACGTTACTTCGTTCGTAAATCTTCAGCTCAATCTCCCTGGCAGTTGGTGCCCATACTTTCAGTTGAATGGCCTCCGGACTGTATTGTAATCCAAGGTCATCTCCACCGTAATGAGGATAAATTGAAAAATCGATATGATTAAATTGCCAGTTTCTCATCTATGAAAATAAGCTCTTTCTCAAGGTGATGTATGATGATGAATATTTTTTACCATGAGTATCAAACACCCGGATTTTGGCCCAGTAAAAACGTTTGAGCTTCCGGTCGTGACTATAGAAAACACTTAAGTCAATGCGTAGTTCATGCGTTTTACCTGCCTCGAGATATAGTGGATAAATTTCGTACCGGTTAATCCCTTTCAACTTGAACTTGCGTTTGCTCCAGATTTTTCGGAAACAAAGAACGGGAGCCTGCAGGTCGATATCCTTCCTGCTTCTATTGGTAACCCTCATTGTCAACACATTGGGGCGGTATGGCCGGTCTTTCAGCAAGTCAATTTTTAGTTTTCGCCAAGATACAGAAACAGACCTGCTTTTTTGATTTCTCGTTTTCTGTACCAACCTGCTGATCAAGTAATAAGCAACAGGAATAGCTACTAAAACCGCAACAAACCACAACAACTTATAACCTTCAGGACGAACTTCGTTTTGGGCAGATGCTGCCAAAGGAAAAACCAGGAAAGAAGTAAAAAACAACTGTTTCATGACTAAAATTTGGTTGGTAAAAATAAGAAAGTCCTGCGATTTAAACAGGACTCTTGAGTTTTTACTTGTTCGCTTGCGTGGCTGACTAAAAATGCAAAATATCCTTAATTTTTTTGTAGCCTGTCTTGCTCACTTTCAGCTTTGTTTTATCTTTCAGAATGACCACATAGGATTCTTTCTCGTACTGCTGAATTTCGGCGATGTAACCAACTTGAACGATATAGGAGCGATGAATGCGAATGAAGTCTTTGGGGTTGAGATGCGACTCAAAATACTTCATTGTCTTTTGCTTCATGTGTCGCCCGTCAGGTGTATAAATCAGCACGTAGTCATCCAGAGATTCGATGTATCGCACAGCTTCAACCGGAATAATGTTAATCTTATGCCGGTCTTTCACCACAATCCTGTCGAGATACTCATCAATTGCATAGGTACTGAGCTGCTCCAGCTTGTTGTGGCTGTTTTCATTATTTCCGATTCTCTCCACCACTTTTTCGACCGCCTCAAGCATACGTTCTTTCGAGAAGGGTTTGAGCAAATAATCCACCGCATTGTAGTCAAAGGCTTTCAGGGCATATTCGTCATACGCTGTGGTGAAAATAATTTCAGGTTTGTGCTCCAGAAGTTCGAGCATTTCGAAGCCGGTAATTTTTGGCATCTGGATATCCAGAAAAACGACATCCGGCTTCAGTTCATTAATTTTCTGAACACCTTCAAAGCCGTTTTCACATTCGCCAATGATTTGAAGCACCGGGTGATCTTTTAAATACGACTTGAGCAGGTTGCGTGCCAACTCTTCGTCTTCAACGATTAATGCTTTTAATTTGTGTGTCATGCCGGTATTGTTTTTGGAAGTAATAATACAACTTTAAAACTTGTTTTTTGATCCTCAATTCGCAGCAGTTCAGCTGACCCGTATATCAGTTCCAAACGCTGTCGAATATTTCTCAATCCAATTCCCTCTCCGCGGTTTCTGACCGATTCGCCATCATAATCATTTTCAATACTAATGGCAACATGCCCTTTTTCATTTTTGCAGTTCGTTGTTATACTTACCGGTTCAGTGGCTTCGTATACGCCATATTTAATGGCATTTTCAAACAAGGGTTGCAAAATCATGTTGGGAATTTGGACTCCCTGACAGCTTTCTTCGATATTGAAAACGGGATTCAACTTCCGGCCAAACCGTACTTTTTCAATACTCAAATACAATTTAATATTTTCCAACTCATCTTTTAAGGAAACGGTTTCATCCTGATCATGTTGCAGCGAATATCGCATAAATCGCGACAAGTTGATAACCATTTCCTGGGCCTTTTCAGGAGAATTGATGGTTAAGGAAGCAATGGAATTGAGACTGTTGAATAAAAAATGTGGGTTGATCTGCGATTTCAATGCACTAAGTTCTGCTTCCCGGATCAGTGACTTGAGTTCCGATTCTTTCTGAATTTTCTCCTTTAGTGTTTGGTAATAATTGATGGAGTAGAAAAAAAGTACGTAGATCACGTAAAGTACATAACCCGAAAAAAGTTTTCCGGGCAGTGTTTCATAAAGCTCTTGCAAATGAAGCGGGGCAATGATCTTGGTGAGAATAAAAGTCAGATAAATCCAGATCCCGTTCAGAATAGTCGCTCCAATTAAATGGTACAGCATCACCCACAACAAGTCCTTTTCTTCCAAACTATTGTACTTGATGATAAACCAAATACTTCCACCCAGAACCGGGTACAACACAAAAAAGGTCAGTGCTGAAAGAAATGCCGCACTCAAATCAGTTCCATACCAGAGGTATTGTACCAAGGCATTTGCCACGCCAATAACCAACCAGAATAAACCGTAGTAAAATAGTAATTTCTTGTTATTGAGGAACGGATGTTTCATAAAACCGAACTATACATGCTTGACCTCGAAACCTCCGAATATGGTAAATCCGCGAATGACAATTGTTTTAGACGGATCGTACTGGCCGTGCTGAAAAGTATCTCCGCGCTTGTCGGTGAAGGCTCCAAACACGGTGGTGACCTCATTGCGGACATTCCAGTCGAGTGGCACTTTAATGCTGCATCCGCCAAAAACCGAAATGGTGTCGATAAACGCTCCTTGAGGTGAAAGTTTGGCTTGCCTAAAGTCATATTCGACACCACCAAAAATAGAGGTTGCCCGCCCGCCTTTCAAATCTTGCGAGTTGATAAATATCTCGCGACCGCCAAAAATGACAAAATCATCAAACTGGTTAAAATCCTTTCCTTCGGTTCCCCTTTCCAACTGCGAATTACAGCCTTTGTGCCTGAAGAGTAGTGCGGCTCCAATGGCGACAAGAATTAACGGCCAGTATAAACGCCTGATTTCTGTCGGGACCTCAATCAGTTCAGGAACCAGAAAAAAGCCGCCAATTACAATCAGGATGGTTCCCCCCGTGCGATTGCCGCCGATCAATGAAAAAACACCGATCGCGATTAACAGCATCTGCCATGATATGAGCATATCTGCCAAACTCCAGGGTATCAAGTTCAATCGCTCAAGAATCAGGATGCCACCAATCGCAATGAGTGTGATCCCAAAATAAAACCGTTTATTTCCCTTGTTCTCCATAACCTTCTATATTTATAGCAACTAAAATAGTTAAATTCGTTTCTTATTAGTACTCTCAACTGATTTGCACTATAGAATTCTGCTGACCAGTATGATTCCAATCACTAACAAAACCACAGGAAAAAACAGCAGTGCAAAAATGCCGGAAATGATCGAGAAGTGCGGAAGAAATAAAAACACCGCCAAACAAACCAGCAATGCTCCAAATACCCGGCGGCCGGCTAGTAATAACAGGCCAACAATCAAGATAATAATTGGCCAACCCAAGCTGATGGAGCCAAAATGAAAGAGGTTCATGAAGCTTGATCCGGCCTGATGAACGCTATGCCAGTCCGGCAGACCGATGTGCCATCCAGTTTCTTTCAAAATCCAAAGAACTCCGATAGCAATCAAAACAACACCTAAAAATGAACTGCCCGATTTTCGTTCATGCGATGGGCAGCCTGGCCGCATATTCGTTTGGTTTTCCATTTAACCCTCCTATTGATTTTCGGGGTAAAACTAGAGATTCCTGCAACCGCGGTGAAAAAAGGATCGGTTAAAGCGCGTGAATAATCGGTAAGAAGCAAGAATCATCAATAAAAAAAGGCAAAACTGTCAAAGTCCTGCCTTCTGTTTATCGTTGTTGAATTACCTATTTCCCTTTGAATTTGGCCCAATCATCCCTCAGCTGAGCCGTTCGGTTAAACACCAGTTTCTCGTCCGAACTATCCGGGTCGACATTGAAATAGCCCAGCCTTTCAAACTGAAATGAATCGAGCGGTTTGGCTTGCTTTACAAACGGCTCGACGTAACATTTTTCAAGAATTGTCAACGAATCGGGATTCATAAATTCTTTAAAATCCTGTTCCTTATGCCCCAGCGGATCTTCATCCAAAAACAGGCGGTCGTACAAACGAACTTCTGCCTCTACATTTTCGGTAGCCGAAACCCAGTGAAGCGTTGCTTTGACTTTCCGTCCATCGGGCGAATTACCGCCTTTGGTTTCCGGATCGTAGGTACAACGAAGTTCCGTAATCTCTCCATTTTCATTTTTCACCACTTCGGTGCAAGTCACATAATACGCATAGCGCAAACGCACTTCGCGTCCGGGTGCCAAACGGAAAAATTTACGCGGTGGATCTTCCATAAAGTCATCACGTTCAATATAAATTTCGCGTGTAAACGGCACCTCTCTCCTACCGGCATCCGGGTCTTCTGGATTGTTGATGGCGCTCATCATTTCGACCTGTCCTTCAGGATAGTTGGTAATCACCACCTTCAGCGGGTTCAAAACCCCCATCACGCGCTGTGCCCGTTTGTTCAAATCTTCGCGTACGCTGTGCTCCAGCAAGGCCACGTCAATCATGCCATCCACTTTGGTCACGCCAATGCGTTCGGCAAAGTTACGGATAGATTCGGGCGTGTATCCCCGGCGACGCAGCCCCGAAATGGTCGGCATCCGTGGATCGTCCCAGCCATTCACATGCTTATCTTTTACCAGTTCGAGCAGCTTGCGCTTGCTCATCACGGTGTAGGTGAGGTTTAAGCGGGCAAACTCGACCTGCCGCGGGCGGTACTCACCATCTTTTAACTGATCGATAAACCAATTGTACAGCGGCCGGTGTACTTCAAACTCCAACGTGCAAATCGAGTGGGTAATCCCCTCCCAATAGTCGCTTTGTCCGTGGGCAAAGTCGTACATGGGATAAACACACCATTTATTGCCGGTACGGTGGTGCGGAGCATGCATCACCCGGTAAATGATGGGGTCGCGCATGTGCATGTTGGGCGAAGCCATGTCAATTTTTGCACGCAACACATGCTCCCCTTCCTTAAATTCACCGGCTTTCATTCGCATAAACAAATCCAGGTTTTCTTCCGGTGTCCGGTTCCGAAACGGGCTTTCAATTCCCGGCCGGGTGGGTGTTCCTTTCTGGCTGCTAATGGTTTCCGCATCCTGATCATCCACATAGGCTTTCCCCATGTTAATCAGTTTCACAGCAAACTCAAACAGTTGGTCAAAATAATCGGAAGCATAAAACTCGCGGTCGCCCCAGTCGAAGCCTAACCAACGGACATCTTCTTTAATGGACTCAACGTATTCAGTTTCCTCTTTCGAAGGATTGGTGTCATCAAAGCGCAAGTTGGTCAAACCATCGTACTTCTGAGCAGTTCCAAAATTCAGGCAAATAGACTTGGCATGCCCGATGTGCAGATAGCCATTGGGCTCCGGCGGGAAACGTGTATGCACCCGTCCATCATTCTTCCCTGCTTTCAGCTCTTCTTCAATAATTTGGTGGATGAAGTTCTTTTTAACCACCGGTTCTTTTTCTGGCGTTTTCTCGCTCATAGAAGTAATCAATTAATGTATAGCCTACAAAAATAGAAAATGATTCTGCACGAACGGTTTTAAGTTCAATAAAATCCATTTCTGAAAAAGAAAAATTAATTTTGCCCCATTCCTTTTACACTAAAAGCAAGCCAAAATGGGACAAATTGATTTGGAAGGGTTGGAGTTTTTTGCCTATCACGGTCATTATCCGATTGAGAAAGAAGTGGGTAATAAATTTATTGTCAACGTTAGTATTCAGACCGACTGTGCTGCCGCGGGAAAGTCGGACCGGTTGGAAGATGCGCTGGATTACCAAAAAGTTTACAGCCTGATTAAGCAGGAAATGGCGATTCCTTCAGATTTACTGGAGCACGTGGCCACCCGGATGCTGGATCGGCTCTATGCCAATTTCCCGGAGATCGACAAGGCGGCTGTCAAGCTCTCGAAAATGAATCCCCCCATGGGAGGTCAGATTGAAAAAGTTAGCGTGACGCTGAGCCGATAAATGGCCATACTTACTCAAATGTCTTGGCTTTGGTGGCTGGTTGATGTCGTGCGAAACTCTGAAACAACTAATCTTTTGTTCGGATCAGGGAATATCATCGTCCGATACATTTGGTATTTGTTTTCCGGTTCGAATTACCGACATAAAACACACAACACATTTCACCAACCAACTGAATATGTGGATCATGACAGGTGGTAGCATTGACACAGCGCCCGGTTTCGGATCAAAAAACATGTCGGTTGGCACTTTTTATGTTCACGTTGGTTCCGTTGTCGCAACGACACTAGCTTTTACGATTTTAACCCGGCCTACGCTCCCGATCCGGGGTCGCCAATATTTACGTCTCCGGGGCACAACCCTTAAAAGACCGGTTTAATATCTTCCCATTTCACCTTCCACTTGCCATCTTTGGGAAAGCCGGGGTTTTCCGTTTCACAACCTTCGTAACCGGCACACATCATGCCGATGGTGGTCAGCAAGCCGCCATTGCCCGGCAAATAAATGCGCAGGCGTTCGCTTTGGTAGTTGTGCCCATTCCGCAGGTAAGTGTTTTTCTGAACATCTTTCAGCAGAAACTCCAAAGCCAGTTCAGGTTCTCCCAGCCTGACGGCCGACATGGCAGCCATCGGGTAATCCCAGCCCCAGGTCGAAGGCCAATCCCATCGCTCAGCAATGCGATGCATGGTGTTGCGCATCACCTCCGGGTCGAGTTTGTCCCAAGCCGGCAAAATACCGTAAGCCCCAAGCACTACGGGATGATCTTCCATCAGTTCCATGTTGGTGTACGATTCGGTCGCACCTTCAACTCCCAAATAAACCCCGCCGGCCTGGTCGGGAACAGCCAGCTTAAGCCGTACCTCCTCCCACTGATCATTCGGTTCCAGTTGCAAACGCTCTTGCCACTGACGGGCGGTCGTCAGCCCCCAATACCAATAAGCCAGCTCAAATGGCGGGTTGGTGGTGGTTTCACGCGACCAGTGCTCCTGAGCCGGAATAAGCGGCGGCGCCAGATCGTACTGCTGCTTCTCTTCGTTCCACACCGGAAAGTCGGCCATAAAATCAGCCGTCGCAAAAACCAGATCTTTATACTTATTCAACGTCTCCGTGGTAGGATTGGCACGGTACATTTGCTCGGCAAACCAAATGATGTGAGGCTGCTGCCAAATCAGGTACGAACCAACTGACGAAGGGCTGTTCTCGCCATCGGGCCCCAGCATTTTTTGCCAGCGTACACCTTCGTACCCTTGGTCTCGGGCAGTTTGCAAAGCCTGTCCATATAAATCGTTGTAATAATCCAATTGATTTTCGATGAGCGATGCCCGGTTCCACTGCGGAAAATGGGCGATGTGCCACCAGTGCATTTCGAGGTGATATTTGCCGTACCAACTGTTGTAAGTCAATCCCGTTTCGGCGGGAGGCAAGGAACCGGTACTTTGTATTTTGATCAGGTACTGCGAAAGGATGGTACGACGCTCCAGCTCTTTAGCCCGGGGATCGGTGCATTCCGAAAAATCAATCATCCCGCCGTTTTCCCAATAGTTGAGCCAGGCCTGTTCGTTGTTTGCCTTGGTTGATTCGAAATCGGCCAAAGTTGTTTCATCAACTTCCGGAGCAAACAGGCAGTTGAATTCAAGAACTTCTTCACTTCCGGGCTGAAGGACAAACTGATGGTCATCGGTTTTGACAACGGAACCAGATCCTTTCCACTCAACGGCGACTTTATATTTATCGCTGTCCAGTGTACGGTTGATCAACACCTGATTGGATGAGACTTCGCTTAAAACCGACTGGTGTTTTTCGGGTGAATCAAAGTCGTAGCCTTCGTGGGTGTTTTCGGCCACTCCAAACGGGAACTTCCATTGAACGGCCAGTTTTCCTTGAGCAATCAGCGGCGACTTAATTCTTGCTGAAATCTGGTCCAGTTCCTGATGGCAAAAAACTTCGACGCTGACCGGCTCTCCATCAAACTCAAACGAGCTGCTGATTTTTCCAGTCCACAAGTCCAGGTGATGTTTCGCTTGTTTAATGTCTTCCAACCGCGCAGTTTCACCTTCGGAATTGGTCAGCACCAGGCCAATCATTCCCAAATGCAAACGGTGCGGGTTTTCGCGGAAATAATTGCAGGCTGCTTCCGCTCTAGGATCATCCTTCAGTTGATGGCGGTACGACACTTGTCGGCCTTCCACTTCAAAATATTGGAGCGTTTCAGAGCGGTCGTAGCCCTCGGTATTGGGGTTGGTATGCCAGCCCCAGTTGGATTGGGTTCCCAGCGGTACGCCATTTTCATAGTCAGAGTAGAAGGTTTGCAGCCCGGTCAGGTCGGTGGTAAAGGCGAACTCACCATTTCCAACAGACAGCGAAGCCAGTGAGTCGAAGCCTTCAACCAACACATTGTTGCGCGTCACCACGCTATGCCGGTCAATTTTTTCGGGCTCATTTTTCGATTGGCAACTAGCCAACACCATAACAGAGAGGATTGATAAAAGAAGAATTCGTTGCTTCATGCTTACTGTTTTTTTATTTCTAAAGGTGTCAGACTGACCGGCCCAAGCAATCCTGAGGGAAGCGGTTCCCAATGTGCGGCCGTAAACACCCCGTCGGGACCCACGTTCTCGCGCTTGTTTGCGGCAAAGTTGATGTTGTAAAACTTCTTGTAATTCACGCCGTTTTTATCCATGTCGATGATGCGGTTGGCCATCAGGTTCGACACCTTCACTTCCAGTTCGTTGGTTTCTTTCAACAAACTTGGATCGATATTTAGCTGATAGGTCGGACCAACCAAGGTTCCAAGTTTTTCACCATTCAGGTAAACCGAAGCGGATTCGTGCACTTCTCCCAAATCGAGCAAATAAGCGGAAGCTTCTGCCTGTGGTTTGTCGAATGAAATTTGGTAGCTGGCCGTTCCCGAGAACTTCTTCAATTCATCCGATTGTTCGGTCCACGATTTTAGTTCGGTGGTTTGGTAGGAAGCTGGCAAAGTGGGGCCGCCCTTTTCGAAGGCCACCGTCCATTCGCCATTCAATTCAACTTTATCAGAAGCCGTGGTCACCATCGGATAATCTTCCAACTGAACTTTATAGGGATACCATTGCAGAATGAGGGTTTCGCCCGGTGCCAGCTGCAAATAAACCTGCGATTCGTTTTCATCAACTTTCTGAACGCGGGCTTTTCCGTTGGCGCGGTTCATGGGATTAAACCAGGCGGCATGTTCTCCCGAAGTCTGCAAAGTCACCCACTGATCAACCGGCTGATCACTCCAGTTGGTGATAAAATAGCAAGTGCCTTCCACGCGTTTCACCCGATTGTACCACAAGCCAAGTTGGGCCAGTTCTTCCGGATAAACATCCACCATCTCCAGCATCGCATCCATGTCGTCGCTCAGCAGGAAGTTTCCATCGCCTCTACTATAAACGGACAAGTTCATCACCGGATTGAATTCCATCGATTTCACCAAACGCTCGTAAGCCTGCTGACGTTTTTTTAAGTCACCCATTCCGGGCACATCAACCGGCAGTTGCTCCTCAAGAACGATGGTGGCGCCGGCTTCGGCCAGCTCAAGTAATTTTTCCATGGTTGCCAAAGGCATGTGTTCGCATTTGGGTACAACAATGGTTTTATACGTGGCACCCGGCGCTTTAATCAGTTTGTTTTGGGCTGTCAGTTTCTGAATTTGCCTATCCGAAATATAGTCGAACGAGTATCCTTTAGCAAGAAATAGCTCGCTGAGTTCACGGGTTAGCGGCTCCTGCGGTTTTCCAAAGTGCGCCAGCATACTGCGCCCTTTCTGTGACCAGGTGTCGTAAATGGGGAAATAAAGTAAAATGTCGTTGTTTGGAATAGACTTTTGCATGAACGACTGGCAATTGGTAACATAGTCGTTCAGCGCTTTCATGTCGGGCCACCACGAGTTGGTCGGTGCAAAATGTACAGCAGCATAAAACAACCAGCCCGGCCATTCTTCTCCCTGAGGTGAATAGGGTGTTCCGTGATACACGATGTGGTTGACGCCATGCGCCAGGTAGCGGTCGAAGTTTTGTTTTGCATCGCCCAGGTTGGCCAGGAAATGCTCATCGAGCCAGGTTGAAGCCTCACAGGCAATGAGCGGTTTGCCTGAGACATGCCCCGCCGAAGTCGCCATTTTGATGCGCATGGGGTTGAGCCCTTCCGTTTCGGGTATGTGGCTGGCATCGTACAAATCCAAAATATTGGCAGGCGAACCGTGTGCCTGGTTGCGGATGACCGCGTTGTGTGACTCGGCCCAACCGGCCCAGACTTTGGTAAATTCGTCCAACAGCAGATCCGAAATTGTTTCACGGTAATCGCACAGCGCCCGGCTGTTTTTTTCTTCGGAATCCTTGCCAAACAAAGCTGGCAAATAGTCCTTCAGATCGTAACCACGACGGGCTTCAAATTCTTCGAAAAACTTTGGCGTCCAGTTCGCTTCGCCGCTGGCATCGTCCACTTCGTAGGAGTCGTTAAAAAAGGCTCGCAAACCTGATAAATCGCGGCCCTCAGCTTTGTCGTCGTAATCTTTCAGGAATTTGCGTGTCGCTTCCTCCGAAAAATGATCAATCACATTGCCTTCGCCGCCCTGTCCGGCACGCTCCACCATTTTGCCATGCCAACCCTGAAAAACAGCGTATAAATTCCAATTGCCTTCGGGTGCCTGCCA
>ENA-ORCT01000683-ORCT01000683.1-marine-metagenome-genome-assembly--contig:-NODE-683-length-15285-cov-3.213769_pt1 | contig 15285 bp, 9 predicted proteins | sample MGYA00248632_ERZ508511 | MGnify/ENA primary metagenome ERZ508511 (study PRJEB26182, sample SAMN06268839) | marine metagenome | isolation source: Tt an P1-techrep anaerobic enrichment on pine from sediment...
TCGTCAATGCACCGCTCGCTGGCGATAAAAATACCTTTGGCGCTGATATCGGCGCTGGTGCCTGCGACGAGAGTGCCATCGCTAATGTAGGAGACCGGCGCCTGGCAGGGAACGCGCAGGCTCTTCCGTTCCGGAATCTCGAGATTTTTCCACCTCTCCTTGAAGTCCCTGGAGTGGTTTTTTTCAAAATAGCGAATCAGGGCTTCAATGATTTCTTCCTCAAAATGCTTGCCGGCTTCTTCGCGTAATACTTGGAATGCGACCTTCAAAGGCATCGGTTCGCGATAGTGACGCTTTGCGGTAATCGCTTCGAAAAAGTCAGCAACAGCTATAATTTTTGACCCCATCGGGATTTCATCGCCTTTTAGTCCGTTGGGATAGCCAGACCCGTTAAGTTTTTCATGATGTCCGGCAGCGACTTCCGGAACGCAGCGATAGATTCCTTCAAAGTTGATCTGATCGAGAATCTCCCGGGTTTTTTGGGAATGGGTCTTTACGATCTGATATTCATCGCTTGAGAGACGGCCAGGTTTTTTGAGGATGGCATCAGGGACGCCGATCTTGCCGTAGTCGTGGAGCAGAGAGGCTACCCGAATCATCTCACGGAAATCTGCCGGCTGGTTGAGCTCATCGCAGATTCCAAGGGCATATTCGGTGACCTTCTCGGAATGGCCGGCAGTCATGGGGTCGCGGGCGTCGATGGTTTTGGCCAATACCTGCAGGATGGAGTGGAACTGTCTGCGGCGGGCGCTCATCAAGTCTGCATTGCGGATGCTTATGCCGATAACGGGCGCAATGCCCATCAGTAGGGTCAGGTCACTATGTACCAGAGGCCGTTTGCTACGAATGTTGTCAACTGCCAGAATACCAATTGCTTCGCCATCACAAATGATCGGACAGCAAATAAATGAATGGACGCCTAGGGCCTTTGTCAAGGCTAGGCTGCGGGGAGAGAGGCTGCTTTCCATTTCCTTGATGTTGTTGATAAGCATCGGTTCCTGGTTGCGGAACGAAACTACAAACATTCCTTTGGACTGCGGATTGTCAAGATGGAAGGTGGTGCCTCTCAGCATGTCCTGATGTTTTTCGGAGTAACCGTATCCGGCGCGGAAGGCAAGCTTGGTGCGATCTGGATTGGCTAGCAAAATAAGTCCGCGGTCATAGTCAAGGCGCTTTTGCAGTATTTTTATTACATCCTTTAATATTTCATCAATGTTATTGTTGTCTTCTATTGAGTGTTCTATATGTTTAAGGTTGGTTTGATTGCTGATGGCCTGACCAATTTCGTTGGCCATAAGTGCGTTATTGTAGTTCCTGTTAATCTGTTCAAGTAAGTGGTCTGTTGAGTCCTTTATGTCGCCAACGTTTTTTAAGATCTCGTTCTTGTCTGCTTTTTCAATTGCGTAGGATATAGTAATAAAGAAAAAGGCAAAAATTGGAAGTAGCCAATTTATAGCGAGGTCAGGATTGTAAATTGAAGAAATAATGGCAACAGTGGCAAAGGAAGCCACCAATAAAAAGCGAATCTTTTTCAGGGTTACACAAAAACTTTTTTCCCAGGAAACAATATAGGTACAACGTTGGTCACCATTAAAGAGGCATTCAGGGTGTTCTATCTGGGGAGCTTTATAGCCCATCATAGTGACAACAGCTTCCCAGAATCCAAGACGATTTTCACATTGGAAATGCTTTTCTTCGATGCCTTCGTAGGGTGTTACAGTGATTTTGACTTTATTGGAGTTGAGAAGTTCGCTTTTGTATATGGCCGACTTGGTAAGGTTTGGTGTTCCTTTGTCAACTGCTTTAAAAGTGTTGGCAGGGCCAACTAACCCAAGCATGTATTGGCGCATGATGCCAAGCGCATCTGGCGAAGCCGAGTATCGGCCTGCCTCACGGCCGATATTTTCGTTGCCGGTTAGTTGAACCAGTTTTTCATAAAATCGGTCGATCTGTTTCTGGGTGAACCAATGAGCTTGGTCAGCAACCTGATAGGTGGTCATGTTGGCGTAGTTTAGCAATTCGCCTATGTCCGTCTCAGGATGATTTTTCTCGATTAGCTTCAGGTAGCTATTAATCAACCGACTGTTGTACAGCGGCTTGTTTTTGGGTAATGAGCTTTCCATAATTCCTGAGGCCTAAGAAGCAGAAAATGCAGCTTTAAAAGTTGGAATGTTCTTCGTGGCAAAATCAAAATAAGTGTCCAAGTGCTGCATGTTTAGAATCCACAAATTATATATTTTTTCAATTGGGAAGTCGTTTTCTTCAGCAAAGTTTGTTGGATAAATCAGAGCTGGTACCTCATCTAGACCAAATTTTACACATAGCATCGACAACATCAAGAATACAATCTTTTTTGTTAATCCATCGGGATCGACAACTATTATTTTGAAGCTGTTTGTAAGGTCGGACATATTGAGGTAAGTTTCTGATAGGTTGATAATGACTACAGCCTTAAGTGAATCCTTAATTTTTAAAGAGAAAAGAAATTGCTCCCTCTTCATGCCAAGTGACCGGTATTCATTGAAGAGTTGAGATTTGTCATGGTCTTTTGCTTCTAGATCTAAGGCAGGGACCATAAGTCCGCCTGAGGAATGTTCAATGAAGCGCTTTAATTCCTGAATATCTTCTTTGTTGGTGCGATTAAAGCTTAAAGGGTGCGAGATGTCCCAAGTCTCGTTGAAAGATTTTTTGAAATGGAAGTAGGCAAAAGGATCGATAGAGCATCCTTTGGGATTATTTATGTATTTCGCAGTGCCACCAAATACTCGTCTTGGGAAACGATTTTCGGGGCGAAAATAACAGATAAGATAATCAAGGTGTGCCGAATAAAGGCGGTGGGCTTCATTTGCGTAGCGACTTATTTGACTCAGAACCGCTAAGCCGCCTTTTCTGGTTTCTGTTTTTTGGGAAGCATGATGCTGAACTAGCCATGAGTTGCTATAGAAGCGAATCATGGACATGTGAGCCAGAATGGTTCCGTTGGCCTGATAAATGAAGTGTCTGGCAATGTTTGGTTTTTTCTCGTAGAGCGTTTGATAGGTGTTTTTGAAGGCGTTTTTGTTCGATTTTAAATGGAGGTATTTTTCCGGATAAATAAACCCTGAATCGAAAAAGAATTTCCACAACGCGTCGAGATCAATCCGATTGCTCAGATATGAGTGTTTGTTGTCGGCTTGGTAAAGTATCGCTAGAAGCCTCGTTTGCTCCTCGATCTTCATGTCAAGAAAAGCAATGCCGCATTTTACAGAGCCCTTCAATCCGGGGTGGTCTGATTTCGTGCGGTATACAACCTGGGCTTTGCACTGCAGGGTGTCGCTGTTGGCAAAGGTGATGGAGAGTACCGGGATAATCAAGCCTGGCAGTAGTACGGAATTGAACTCGTTTTCAACTACGGAAAGTCCTGACCCGGAAACATCTGTAATATCCAGGTCGGTCCATTTGCCAGTCAAGGGGTGCTTGAAGTTGATGCTTGGTGATGGCGTCAGTTGTTGTCGGGTGCTGCGATATTTTTTGGGCTTGAACTTGAAAATTCGATTGTTGGTTGGTTGTAATACGATGGAACGCGCATCTTGTCCACAGGATTGCTTTAAGATATTGCACTCGGCTGAGTAAATGGCTTCGTCCTGCCGGGACAGAATCAGGGAGGCAGGTGCTTGTGGATTCAGCCATTGAAAGGTCTGCGGTGGTTTGGCGTTTACCTTGATATGTAGCGATGTTGCGCTGAATTCAACCAGATCGCCCTGGAAGCAGCTGCCGTTTTGAATCAGTTGTGCCGTGATTCCAGTGGAATAGTAACGTTGGAATTTTCGCGAAGTTAATTCCGTGCATGTCTCGGGCAAAATGAAAAGTAGGCCGTTGGTATTAATTTCAACCGCCGAGGGTTGAACCAGAAGAGCCTTTTGGCCATCGTTGACCAAAAGGTGCTGAAATTGGTGAGCCTGTAATTTTCGCTGCAGATCGACAGTTTCATCCCAGAGGCAGATCAGGCTTTTGTCTGTGCAGGGTTGAGGTTTGATCAGCAGTGATAGGGGTGTGTCGTAGCGTTTATGACGGAAACAGGCGGTAATAGTGCCGTCAAGGAAGTGGATATAATTGATCTTGTTGATCAGGTGTTTTAGGTCAAATTTTTTTTGGGGGGCGATTTCGGAGGCAGATGGGCCTTCTGTTGGTGGCTGCGGAGCTTTGGAAGCAGTTCCTTTGCAGGAATCCATGGGAAGGGGCCCCACCTGAAAAGGCGATTTTTTTACAACGGAATAACGCAGTGTGTAGCTGTATCCGCCGGAAAAATCGCAATAAAATTAAATAACACTGACAGTTGGATATAAAACGTCAACTCATCGGTTTAATGATCTATCATATGGCGAGAATTTATACAAGCATGGAATGGCTTGTTTGTGCCGAAAAATGTAGGGGTTTACGGGTATTTGGCCGAATTTAATCAGATGCTGTAGGTCAACTGCTCAAAACAGCCGGTTGCGGTAAGTGCCATAGAGTCTTATTGGTCCTGGTTTTTGGTTGAATCCGGTCGTGACGAGCTGGCTGGTTCGGCTGCGGTTTTTCGGCTATTTTCTGATGGTTTCTGCAGGTTACGAAGGCGTTCGTTTAGCAGTTTTTCAAAGCCCTGCTCAGAAGGCTGATAATAACGGTGGCCCAGTAATTGTTCGGGCAGGTAGTTCTGTGCCACGTGCCCGCCGGGAAAATCATGGGGATAGCGATAGTCTTTGCCGTAGTCGAGATCCTTCATGAGCTTGGTTGGGGCATTGCGTAGATGCAGCGGCACCGGTAAAGGGCCGCTTCGGCGAACTTCTGCCAGGGCCTTGTCGATGCCCCGGTAAGAGGCGTTGCTTTTCGGTGCGCAGGCCAGGTAGGTAACGGCCTGGGCCAGGGGGATGCGGCCTTCGGGCATGCCGACGAAATGGACTGCCTGCTGGGCGGCCAGGGCGATTTGCAGGCCGCGCGGATCGGCGTTGCCCACATCTTCGGAGGCGAAGATGACCATCCGGCGGGCGATAAATAGCGGGTCTTCGCCAGCCTCAATCATGCGGGCCAGCCAGTAAAGCGCTGCATCGGGATCAGAGCCGCGCAAACTTTTGATAAAGGCCGAAATGACGTTATAGTGTTCTTCCGCGCCCTTGTCGTAACGCAGGCCCTGCTTCTGCAGGGCATCCTTGACGGTTTGCAGGGTAATTTCCCCTTTTCCCGTCAGGGCGGCGGCCAGTTCCAGGGTGTTGAGGCCGGCACGTGCATCACCGTGGGCCTGTTCGGCAAGCAAGGTAAGGGCTTCCTCGGCAGTGGCCTGGTGCCGGCCGTTCAATCCCCGTGGGTCTGCCAGGGCCCTCTCCAGCAGGGTTTTGATCTGCTCTGCATCAAGAGGGTGGAGGACGAAAACCCGCGAGCGCGACAACAGGGCGGAATTGACTTCGAAAGACGGATTTTCGGTGGTCGCGCCGATCAGGATAATGTCGCCCCGTTCCACGTAGGGGAGAAAGGCGTCCTGCTGGGCTTTGTTGAAGCGATGAATTTCATCGATGAACAGCAGGGTTTTGCGGTTGTGATAAGCACGCTCTTCCCTAGCCTGCTTGACCAGTTCGCGGACTTCCTTGACCCCCTGCAGGACGGCGGAAAAAAAGACGAAGCGGCTGCTGGTGCTGTTGGCGATAACTTGCGCCAGGGTGGTTTTGCCGGTACCCGGCGGTCCCCAGAAGATGGCCGAGGCAAGCTGGTCGGCCTCGATCAGACGGCGCAATATTTTGTCTGGTCCGAGGAGGTGCTCCTGGCCGACCATTTCTTCCAGGGTCTGGGGGCGCATGCGCTCGGCAAGAGGGGTTGTCGAGCTGCTTTCCTGGTTAGCTTCAAACAGGTCCATCGCAATTCCCGGTAAAATACCTGGGTCCGTGAGTAATTGACGGAAAACAGCGCAAGTCATTGACCTGCCTAAGGGTTCAAAAAATCGCCGACGAACCTATGGGTGCGCCTCAGATTTTTTGAAACCCTTATTCAGGCCAAGCGCTTACACTCTTTTCTCGCCCCTTACTCACGGAACCAGGAAATAGGTTTGAGTAGTGGTTCTGACTCTAGCACAGGGGCCGGCTTGCGACAACCGGAATTGGCTATAAGTTGTTGAAAGTGATGGACTTTGTTGGAGGGCTGTGCTAGCTTCGGCGGCACGCCGAGAGTGGCGGGAAGGGGGATTAATGAAACGGATCGGAATCTACGCCAAATGCAGCCATCCCGATGCGGTCAGTGTGGCTGCAGAAGTGGTCGACTGGCTGGCTGAACGGGGCCTTGAGGTCTTTCTGGAAGAAGCGCTGGCCCGTCAGCTGGAAGGCAAGGGGGCAGGTTACGAAAGGCGCCAGATCCCGACGCTGGTCGATCTCATCGTGGTGCTTGGCGGCGACGGAACGCTGATTTCAGTCGCCCGGCATGTAGCCCGTTATAATTGCGAAGGGGAGATCCCTGTGCTGGGGGTTAACCTGGGCAGTCTCGGATTCTTGACCGAAATCACCCGCGAAGAAATGTTCTCCTGTCTGGAAAGGGTATTGCGAGGTGACTTCAAGGTGTCCCGTCGCATGATGCTGGAAGCCGTCATTGTCCGTGAAGGGCAGGAATTCAAGCGCTTTCGGGTGCTGAACGACGTTGTTCTTAACAAGGGGGCTATCGCCCGCATCATTGATATGGAGGTCTGGGTCGATGATGCCTATTTGACCACCTTCAAGGCCGATGGCCTGGTTATTGCTACTCCTACGGGTTCAACGGCCTATAATTTGTCCGCAGGCGGTCCGATCATTTCGCCGGGTTTGCACTGCTTCGTTCTTTCCCCGATTTGCCCGCATATGCTGGCCAATCGGCCGCTGATCGTTTCGGACGATGCCACCATTCGCATTGAGGTAAAATGCAAGGACGAATATGTGGTCTTTACCGCCGACGGACAGGTGGCGGTCGATCTGCAGGCCGGCGATCTCATCCAGGTGAGCAAGGCGCGGTGTGGTACATTGCTGGTCGACAGCCCGTCCAAGGACTATTTTGAGGTGTTGCGGACCAAGCTTGGTTGGGGTGAAAGATAGGCTGCCAGGGTGACCTTAAGGGACGAACAATGCTGACGGATCTCCACATCAGAAATTTTGCGATTATCGACGCTCTGGAGGTCGGTTTTTCGGCCGGCTTCAACGTTTTAACCGGGGAGACCGGTGCAGGTAAGTCGATTATCATTGACGCGGTCGCATTACTGCTTGGTGACCGGGCGCGCGTCGATCTGATTCGCACCGGCAGCGAAGAGGCGGTGGTGGAAGCTGTCTTCGACCTTCAGAACCAGCCGACTGTACGTCAGGCGCTGGCCGAGACCGGTTTTGGCGATGAGGATGAACTGCTGGTCAAGAGGGTGGTCAACCGCAGCGGCCGCAACAAGATCTACATCAACGGCAATTTGGCCAAGCTGGTGCAGTTGCAGCCTCTGACCTGCCAGTTGATGAATATTTATGGCCAGCATGAGCATCAGAATTTGCAGCGGGCCGACAGCCACCTGGCATTTCTCGATGCTTTTGCCGGACTCGAAGCGGAGCTCACTGCTTATCAGCGTTGTTACGACGAGATTCAGGAAGCGGAGCAGACTCTGCAGAAATTGCAGGAAGCCGAGGCCGGCCGTCTGCAGCGTCTTGATCTGTTGAGTTTTCAGTTGCGGGAACTCGATGAGGCCGCTTTGCAGGTCGGCGAAGACGACGAATTGCTCGCCGAACGCTCCCTGTTGCAGCATGGTGAACGTCTGTCCCGCTCCGCGCTGACCGGCTATGAGGCGCTTTACGGAGCCGAGCAGGCGGTCTGCACTCAGCTGGATACGGTGGCCGGTGAGCTTGAAAGCAGTGCTGCAATCGACGACCAGCTGCTGCCGCTGGCCGAAACGGTGCGTTCGTCCTTGTACATGCTGGAAGATGTCGCCGAACAGTTGCGCAGTTACGCTGCCAGGATTTCTTTTGATGCCGTTCGCCTTGACGAAGTGGAAAAGCGCCTCGCTCTGCTGGCCGACTTGAAGCGTAAGTATGCCGATTCCATCGAAGGCTTGCTGGCCTACCGGGAGGAAATCGGCCGTGAAGGCGAAGAGCTCGAGCATGCCGACGCTACCAGGGAAGAACTGGCCAGGCGCCTCGAGCAGGGCAGGGAGCAGTTAAGGCAAAAGGGCGAGGTCATTTCAGATCGTCGTCGATCTGCGGCCGAAGCTCTGAGTCAGGCAGTCGAGAAAGAGCTGGCCGAGCTGGCCATGCCCAAAGCCAGGTTTGAGATGCGTCTGTTTGATCTGCCACATCCCGGCCCCGGCGGACTGGAACGGGGCGAATTCTATCTGGCTGCCAATCCCGGAGAAGATTCCAAGCCTTTGGCCTGGATCGCTTCGGGGGGCGAGTTGTCGCGCATCATGCTGGCGCTGCGCCGGGCGGCGCCGGGCGGTGACACTATCGCCACATTAATCTTCGATGAGGTGGATGCGGGCATCGGCGGGGTGGCCGCCACTGCTGTCGGGCAAAAATTGCAGGCTATCGCCAAGGGGGCGCAGGTGCTTTGCATTACCCATTTACCCCAGGTCGCGGCTTTTGCCGATCATCACTATCGGGTGGAGAAGCAGGAGCGGGACGGCCGAACCTGTACCGGGCTGGTAGGGCTGCAGGGGGAAGAGCGAATCGAAGAGATGGCCCGCATGCTGGGCGGAGCCCAGGTTACCGAACGCACCCTGGAGCATGCCCGCGAAATTATCGCCCAATCTGCCACCCGTTTGTGAGTCGACCAAACCTATTCAAGGAAGAAAAACCGATGGCCATTCGCAAGGCGCGCATACCTGATGCCAAAGCCATTCACCAGCTGCTGATTACCTATGCGCAGCAGGAGTTGATGTTGTCCCGCTCGCTGCCGGATATCTATGAGCTTATTCGCTCCTTTTATGTCTATGAGGAAGGCGGCGAAGTAATCGGTGCGGTGAGTTTGCATATCTGCTGGGAGGACTTGGCGGAAGTGCGCTCCCTGGCTGTTGCCGAAGGGCAGATGAAAAAGGGCATTGGCCGGCAGTTAGTGCAGGCTTGCCTTCAGGAGGCGAGGGAGCTGGGATTGAAAAAGGTTTTTGCCCTGACTTATCAGCCGGGCTTTTTTGAAAAAATGGGTTTTCACTACATCGAGAAAGCCGAGCTGCCGCAAAAGATTTGGAGCGTCTGTGTCAAGTGCCCCAAGTTCCCCGATTGTGACGAGATCGCCATGAGTATCGTTCTGTGATGGAATTCTCTTTACATGCTGCGGATTAACGGCTTGACAGGTTGGAAGCTTTTTCATATTAATTAGAAGTTATGCCTGGTTCAGGCTTGCTTGGTTCAGGGGTTTTGTAATATCAATCGGTTGTCGCTTTTTTAAAGCAAAAGATCATGGCGGCTGATTTTTTATGTGTTTGCATAAGGAGAGTTTCTTGGCTGAGCAGAAAATGTCTATAATCGTCATCCCTGACGGCTCTCGTCAGGTGCGGCGTTTCCGTCTCGGTACCCGTGCCCTGAAGCTGACCGCAACATGCATGGCGATTCTTCTGCTGGGTGTCGCCTGGTTGGCTTTCGGTTATTGCCGAACCAGCTTCAGTCGAAGCGAATTGCGGCATCTGCGCAGCGAGAACCGGGAGCAGCGGGAACTGATCCGTTCGCTTTCGGTCGATCTGGAAAATCTGCGGCGCGAGATGGTCGTTCTTGCGCAAAATGACGCCAAGGTTCGTCTGATGGCGCAAATGACCAAGCCCGATCCTGCAGCCCCGGCCGGACTCGGTGGCCCCATCGAAGTCGATACCGCAGCGGAGCTTTCCGATCTGCAGCGGCATATCGATCAGATACGGCGTGATATCGACTTGCGCCGGCAAAGCCTGGAGGAAATCCAGGGTTTTTTCAACGACCAGAACTCGTTGTTGGCCGCCAAGCCGAAGGGCTGGCCGACCAAAGGTTGGGTAACTTCCGGCTTCGGCCGTCGCATTTCGCCCTTTACCGGACGTCGTAAATTTCATCATGGCCTCGATATTGCGGCTAGAACCGGCACGCCTGTGGTGGCCGCCGCTCACGGCGTGGTCAGCAAGGTGGCGACCCTGTCCGATTATGGCAAGGTCGTGGTGCTTGACCACGGATATGGTTACCAGACCTATTATGCGCACAATTCCAAGATTTTCGTAAAAGTGGGCCAGCGTGTCCATCGGGGGGATAAAATTGCCGCAGTGGGCAACACCGGTCGCTCGACCGGCTCGCATCTTCACTATGAGGTGCGCCTCAACGGGGTGCCCGTCAATCCAAAGCGTTATTTGTAGGTTCCTCATCATTCCAAGCCCCGGTTCGCCGGGGCTTTTTTGTTGCCTGTTGCTAACGGAAATCTTGTCGACCGCTAACGTAATTTGCGATTGTTTACATTGCTGCGACGAGGGGGTGCTTTCACCTTGTCGGTTGTCAAGCGCTATGATAAAATTCGATGTTTTTAAGGTAGTGATCCGCTGGCCTTTTGCGGCCTGACTGTTTCCTATAAAGATTAACTAGTTGTGGAGAATATATTAAATGATTAACGGCCTATTGAAGAAGCTTTTCGGTAGCAAAAATGAACGCGAGCTCAAGCGTTTGCGAGTGCTGGTCAAGCAGATTAACGCCCTTGAGGAAACGATTGTTGCACTCGACGATACCCAGTTGACGGCCAAAACTGATGAATTTCGCAAGCGCCTGGCCCAAGGAGAACCCCTGGATGACCTGCTGCCTGAAGCTTTCGCTGTGGTGCGCGAGGCGGCTCGGCGGGTGCTGGGTATGCGCCATTTCGATGTGCAGTTGATCGGCGGCATGGTTCTTCATCAGGGCAAGATCGCCGAAATGAAGACCGGCGAAGGGAAGACCCTGATGGCGACTCTTGCCTCATATCTCAATGCCCTGCCGGGTAAAGGGGTGCATGTGGTCACGGTCAACGACTATCTGGCCAGCCGTGATGCCGAATGGATGGGGCAGGTGCACCGTTTTCTCGGCCTTAGTGTTGGCTGCATCGTCCATGGTCTGACCGATCAGCAGCGAAAAGAGGCTTATGGTTGCGATATCACCTACGGCACCAACAACGAATTCGGCTTCGATTACCTGCGCGACAACATGAAGTTTTCCCTCGACGACTATGTGCAGCGGCCGCTTCATTACGCCATTGTCGACGAAGTCGACTCGATCCTCATCGACGAGGCGCGTACTCCCCTGATCATTTCCGGGCCGAGCGAGAACTCCAGCGAACTGTACTATACCGCTAATCGGGTTATCCCCATGCTGAAAAAGGGCGAGGTCATTGAGCATCGCGACGGCAAGATCGGCCAGACCGTCAAGGAATACACCGGTGACTATACCATCGACGAGAAGGCCAAAGGCGCCATGCTCACCGAGCAGGGGGTGGCCCGGGTTGAAAAGCTGCTGGGGGTGGATAATCTCTACGAGCCGGGCAATATAGAACTACTGCATCACATGAACCAGGCTCTCAAGGCCCATGTACTGTTCAAGCGCGATGTCGATTATGTGGTCAAGGAAGGCGAGGTGATGATTGTTGACGAATTCACCGGTCGCCTGATGCCCGGACGGCGCTGGAGCGACGGCCTGCACCAGGCGGTGGAAGCCAAGGAAGGAGTCAAGATCGAGAGCGAGAACCAGACTCTGGCCACCATCACCTTCCAGAACTATTTCCGCATGTACGACAAGCTGTCCGGCATGACCGGTACCGCCGATACCGAGGCGGCCGAGTTTCACGAAATCTACAAGCTCGGCGTCGTGGTGATTCCGACCAATCGGCCGATGGTTCGCAAAGACCAGTCCGATGTTATCTACAAGACCGAAAAGGAGAAGTTCAAGGCGCTGGTGGACGATATCGCCGAACGCCACACCAAGGGACAGCCAGTGCTGGTCGGCACCATCTCCATCGAGAATTCCGAAATTCTCTCGGGGCAGTTGAAAAAACGCGGCATTCCGCACAATGTGCTGAACGCCAAGCACCACGAAAAGGAAGCGGAAATCGTCGCCCAGGCCGGTCGCAAGGGGGCGGTGACCATTGCCACCAACATGGCTGGCCGCGGTACCGACATCGTGCTCGGCGGCAACGCAGAAATGCTCGCCCAAAAGGAGGCGGCCACGGCCGAGGAACCGGAGGCGGCTTATCCTGAATTGGTGAGCAAATACCAGGCGGCCTGCAGCGACGAAAAAGCCGAGGTGCTGGAGTCCGGCGGACTGTATATTCTAGGGACCGAACGCCACGAATCGCGGCGCATCGACAACCAGCTGCGGGGCCGCGCCGGACGCCAGGGCGACCCGGGTGAGAGCCATTTCTACCTCAGTCTGGAGGACGATCTGCTGCGCATCTTCGGCTCCCACCGGGTGGCCTATGTCATGGACCGGTTGAAAATTCCCGAAGGCGAGCCCATCGAGCACGGCATGATTTCCAAGGCCATCGAGAATGCCCAGAGGAAGGTCGAGGGGCACAACTTCGAAATCCGCAAACACCTCATCGAATACGACGATGTCATGAACACCCAGCGCAAGGTCATCTACAGCCAGCGTCGCGAGGTGTTGGCCGGTGAGAACCTGAAGGAGATTGTAGTTGGTATCATTGACGAGCTGATCGAGGACACGGCAGCCACCTTCTGCCCGGAAAAGACCTCACCCAAAGAATGGAATTGGGACAGTCTCAGCGAAGACTTTTACAGTCTGTTCAATATGCTCTTCGTCGCTCCGGATGCGGCCGATGAAAAACTGACCCAGGAACAGCTGGTCGAGCAGCTTAAAGCCCAGGTACATGCACGGCTGGAAGAGCGCGAGGAAGAGTTTACCAGTCCGATTTTCGAACACCTGATGAAGGTGCTGCTGCTGCAGGTTATCGATGCCCAGTGGAAGGACCACCTGCTGTCCATCGACCACCTCAAAGAGGGGATCGGCCTGCGTGGCTACGCTCAGAAGAACCCCAAGGAAGAATACAAGCGTGAGGCTTACGGGCTTTTCATGGAGATGATGGGTCGTATCCGCCAGGAAGTGATCGAAAAACTGTTCCGTATTCAGCTCGCCCGGGAAGAAGATGTCGAGCGCATGGAAGAGCAGCAACAGCGCCGGCGCATCGAATTCAATCGGGTAGGGGGGGAGGACCAGGTTCGCAAGCCGGTGACCCGCCAGGAAAAGAAGGTCGGCCGCAACGATCCTTGCCCTTGCGGCAGCGGTCAGAAATACAAGAAGTGTTGCGGCGCCTGAGAGGGGCGTGCCATTTTCTTTTCAGCCGAGGAGAGCTGTTGTCATGATAACGATTGATGAGGCCAAAGAGGTAGCCGGCTTCAAGTTTGCCGCCAGGGCGTCGGGCATTCGCAAGTCCGGGCGTCTTGATCTGGCGCTGATCTGTTCCGAGGTGCCGGCGAACTGTGCCGGGGTGTTTACCACCAATAAAATCAAGGCGGCGCCGTTGCAGGTGACTGAACCGCGCATCGAGAAGGGGCTTTGCCAGGCGGTTCTGATCAACAGTGGCAATGCCAATGCATGCACCGGAGCGACGGGATTGCGCGATGCCCGGCACTGTTCCGAGCTGTTGGCTGCCAGCCTGCAGCTGCCCGAAGACTATCTGGCGGTTTCCTCCACCGGCGTGATCGGAGCCCCGCTGCCGATGGCTTGCTTTGAAGAGCACATCCCGCTACTGGCCAAGGAACTTGCTTCCGGCCAGGCGGGCGCGGTTGCGCAGGCCATCATGACCACCGATTCGTTTGCCAAGGTGGCCAGTTGTGAGGGCGAAGTGGCGGGTAAGCCCTATACCCTGTTCGGGGTGGCCAAAGGGGCGGGCATGATCCATCCCAACATGGCGACCATGCTCGGCTTTGTGCTGACTGACGCCAAAGTGGAGCCGGCCCTTCTGGACGAGGCGCTACGGCGGGCGGTGGATCGTTCCTTTAATATCATTACCGTCGATGGCGATACCTCGACCAACGATATGGTGCTGCTGCTGGCAAACGGTGTGGCCGGCAACCGGGAAATTTGTCGCGGTACTGCTGAGGGTGAACGCTTTGTCGAGGAATTGACCGGCGTCTTGCTGGAACTGGCCAAAATGATCGTGCGCGACGGCGAAGGGGCGACCAAGCTGGTGCGGATCTGTATCACCGGCGCCGCCTCCGATGAGGATGCCAAGAAAGCCGCGCTGAGTGTGGCCACATCGTCGTTGGTGAAAACGGCCTTTTTCGGAGAGGATGCCAACTGGGGGCGGATTATCGCTGCGGTCGGTTATTCGGGAGCCGAGGTCGATCCTCAACAGGTCGCCATTCGTTTTGACGATGTACCGGTAGTTGCACAAGGGCTCGGTACCGGCAAGGAACTGGAGGCGCAGGCCACGGAGGTGCTCAAAAGGCCGGAATTTACCGTGACCGTCGATCTGGGACTGGGCGAAGGGGCCGCCGATTACTATACCTCCGACCTGACTTACGAGTATGTCAAGATCAATGCCGACTACCGCACCTGATTTAGCCGCCACACTGGCCCGCTGTCTGGATCATACCCTGCTCAAGGCTAATGCCACGGGTGAGCAGATTCGTAACCTTTGTACAGAAGCCCGGCATTGGGGCTTCGCCTCGGTTTGTGTGCCGCCCCGGTTTGTTCCGCTGGCGTTCGAGATGCTGGCGGCCAGCCCCGTTGCGGTCTGTACGGTGATCGGTTTTCCGCTCGGCTATCAGTCCACAGCCTGTAAGGTGTTCGAGGTGCAGCAGGCGGTCGCCGCCGGTGCCAGCGAGCTCGATATGGTGATCCCAATCGGACGGGCACTCGACGGGCAGATTGAAAAGGTCGAAGAGGAGGTGGCCGCGGTGGTGGCTGCTGCCGGTTCTGCGACGGTCAAGGTGATTATAGAATGCTGTTATCTGAGCGATGAGCTGAAGGAGACCCTCACTGACGCAATAATTCACGCCGGGGCCAGCTACGTTAAGACCTCCACCGGTTTCGGCTGTGGCGGTGCGACCCTTGATGATGTGCGGTTGCTGGTGGCTCGGGCGCAGGGTAGAATTGGCGTCAAAGCTGCCGGCGGCATTCGCGATCTGGCTGCCTGCCGGGTTTTTCTGGCTGCCGGCGCAACACGTATTGGCACCAGCAACGGCGCGACCATTATGGAGGAACTGCAAAGCGGGGTCGCGTCATGAGGGGCCAACGCGTGCAAAGAACGGTGCTGATCACCCTCGACGGGGCCGGGGCCGGTGCTCTCGATGACGCTGCGGATTACGGCGATGTCGGGACCGATACCCTGCGGCACGTGGCTGACTATTGCGGCGGG
>ENA-ORCT01000684-ORCT01000684.1-marine-metagenome-genome-assembly--contig:-NODE-684-length-15284-cov-3.941343_pt1 | contig 15284 bp, 13 predicted proteins | sample MGYA00248632_ERZ508511 | MGnify/ENA primary metagenome ERZ508511 (study PRJEB26182, sample SAMN06268839) | marine metagenome | isolation source: Tt an P1-techrep anaerobic enrichment on pine from sediment...
GACAACCCGGAAGTACGCATCGATGACGCGGATCAGCCGGGCGACGGCATACCGTGAAATAACCGATTTGTTGAAAAAAGGTGTGCTGAAACAAAATCCGGGCAAAGGGCGAAGCGTCAGCTATGATCTGGCCTGGCCGAGCATTTAACTAAACCTTCGGTTTAGTTGATGGGTGTTGACGATTTCGATTTTATACCCATTTGATTTTGCGCTGAGACTCAGGGGCCTGATAAACGCTACGAGGCTTCTTTGTAGCGGCGCAGCGTGCTGCGCCCGGAACACCATGATTGTCCTAACGCCAGGTGGTGCCTTAACTTTGAACCGTGAACCTTGAACTGTTTTTTTCACGCAAAGGCGCAAAGAACGACTAAAAAAGGCAAAATTAACCGAGGATTTTTTGGAGGATAAGCTGGCGTTTGCGAATGCAATCCATTGTGGACCATCGGAATTCAAGGGCGGAAAATTTTTAGATCCAATTCGGTGATCATCTTGTAATGCTTGCTATTTCCGGTCAATATCGAAAGACCGTGTGCAAATGCAGTGGCCCCAATCAGAGCATCGGCCAGTTGCATGGAGTGGCTCAGAAAATGGCGTTCAACATAAAACATCGCCTTGATGGAAATTTCTTCAGATAAGTATAGAATTTTTGCCTTCCAATCCCGCAATGCTACTCGTAATATCTGAAGCTCCTGCTTGTTTCGCATCCCTTGAACCAATTCCATGTAGGTTACAACAGAGATGTAGAAGCGATTCAGATTCTCAATAGCCTCAAATGCCTTTTGATTTCCGCGCATGTACCAGATCAGGACATCGGTATCAACGAGCATTGGAGCGGCTCCTTCTTAGATTTCTCACATAGCCGTTAACATCAACCACACCTTCATGATCTTTCCAGATTCCAAACAATTGAATGTCAGCCGCTTTTTGATCTTCGTCGGTTTTTTCCAGAGGGACCAGTTTCGCGCAGGCTTTGCCGCGATAGGTGATCACAACTGTTTCGCCCCTCGCAACGGCATCCAGAAGTTCCTTTGAATGAAATCGCAAATCCTTGGCGGTGGCTCGCATGGTGGACTCCTTTTTAGTTGATACTTTGAAATATAAACAGTTGTTTTTGGGATGGCAAGCTGATTCGATTTTTATTGTGAAACGGGGGAATTGCCGGGATTAGCAGCAGGCACAACTTCGGATTCGGTCTGGATAGGTTTAGTCCCGAATGGGCGTGACATACCAGCCCCGGGCAACGCCCGGGGTTTTGTGTGTTTGATGATTTAGAGCCCTGAAAGGGCGTGACATAGGCATGTTGCATCGCACCGAATGTTTCGGGTAGCAGGTTTTATGAGATGTCGTTTTGGTGACGGCTCTGGGGTCAGGAGAGATTTTCAACCGTTTATGCAAAAGGGCACAGCACGCTGTGCCCCTACCCGAAACAGCAGGATACCTTAACTTTGAACATTGAACCGTGAACGTTGAACAGTTTTTTATTCCTCTCGCAAAGCCGCCAAGAAAGACAGAAAAAGGCTAATCAACCGCAGACCCACGCAGAAAAGCGCAGACGCTAAAGAAAAGGGATATTTCGTTTTCAACGAATCGATAAAGCGCCGATTCGTTGAAAAACCTCAGCCCTTCGGGGGCGATGCTGCCTGGTTGTATCCAACTGGAACCAGCAGCAAACTATCTGTGTTCGTCTGTGTCAATCTGCGGTTAATTTATCGCAGTTAAACTCGCCCCTACATGTCAGATTATGTCATCGCCCTGCCTCTGCCTTAAACCTCGAACTGTTTTTTCTCGGAACTCGAAACCCGGAACCCGGAACTCGCTTTTACAGTTCAATCCTCGTCCCCAGCACCTTCAAAAACTCCGCCAACCATGCCGGGTGGGCCGGCCAGGCCGGGGCGGTTACCATGTTGCCGTCCACATGGGCCTGATCCACCGGGATATCGACATAGGTGCCGCCGGCGCTGGTGACATCCGGGCCCACGGCCGGGTAGGCGGAGCAGGATTTTCCGGCCAGAACGCCGGCGGCGGCCAGCAACTGGGCGCCGTGACAGATGGCAGCGATGGGTTTGCCGGCCTCGGCAAAGTGTTTGACCATCTCCAGCACCTTGTCATTGAGCCGGATGTATTCCGGTGCCCGGCCGCCGGGGATCACCAGGGCATCGTAGTCGGCCGCGTTGATCTCGGCAAAGGTGGCGTTCAGGGTAAAGTTGTGCCCGGGTTTTTCCGTGTAGGTCTGATCGCCTTCAAAGTCGTGCACCGCCGTTCGCACGACCTCACCGGCCGCTTTGTCCGGGCAGACCGCGTGCACCGTGTGGCCGACCATCGACAGGGCCTGAAAAGGCACCATCACCTCGTAGTCTTCCACAAAATCGCCTACCAGCATGAGAATTTTTTTTGCTGCCATTTGTAGTTCCTCCATTTTTTAAAATTAAAAGCGGATTTCGACCACAGATGTACTCAGACTTGTCCCGTCGTCAGAACAAATCTGCGTTTATCACTGTCAATCTGCGTCCTAAAAAAATATTTTTTACCACAGAGTTCACGAAGAGCACGAAGGTTTTAAAGAAAAACCAGTATCCGCGAGTGTTATATTCGAAACCCTCATCACGCTATTCGAAAGAATTGTGTAGTGGCGCAGCGTGCTGCGCATTTTTTCCTTCAGGTCCTTCATTAATTCCGTGGTTAACCTCGCCTTTTTCATTCAGCGAAGTTACGCCTCTTGGCGGTTCCTCAGCCAAGCCTTCACGCCCAGCTTGCTTTTTTAATTCGATTTTACCATGAAGGAGGGGACGAGCATGAAGGTTTTAAAAGCAAAACCAATGTCTGTACTTTTTCTCTTCGTGTCCTTCGTGAACTTCGTGGTTATGCGCCCTTTTGGGTTTTGGATTGACCACGTTATGTCCTACAGAAATACTCTCGGGCTGGTCAGGCAGCGGTTCCAGTTGGAAGGTGGATTTTGGCACATTCAGAACACTAATAAATCTATCCGGTTGGTTGGATGATGTCCAGCGGTAATCGTAACGGTCAGTTGCAATAGCTGTTCAGCGAAGGCGGAAGCTTGGCGTTTGCGAAGACGGACGTGTCGGGTCGAAGCTTGGTGTTTGCGAAGACCGACGTGTCCGAATGAAAATGGAGTGTCTGTGTCGATCAGTGTGGATCGGTGGGTGAATTAATAGGCCCTGATCCGTAAGTCTTTAAGTTTGAATTCGCTGTTTTTAATTGAAAAATGTTTTTCACCACAGAGCACACGAAGAACACGAAGGTTTTAAAGGCAAAACCAATATCCGTGTGTGATATATTCGAGCCTCTCATCACGCTCATTCGAAAGAATTGTGTAGTGGCGCAGCGTGCTGCGCATTTTTTTCCTTCATTCCCTTCATTAACTTGTATGTTGAAAATGAATTTGCCTCACGCAAAGCCGCAAAGGACGCAGAGAAAGACTAAATCAGCCACGGACTCACACAGACGGACACAGACAAAAAACATTTGGCATTAGGCTTTTCCTGCAATAACCCCATCGGTGTGAGTCTGTGTGCGTCTGTGGTTAATAAAGCAGTTCTCGCAAAGCCGCCAGGACGCCAAGAAAAACATTTATGGGACGCAGATTGACACGGATGAACGCAGATCGTTTTTTTACTGATCGCAACGGCCGATCAGCAACGGATTCGAGCACTGGGGGTATCATGTAGTTGATGAGACATATACTGCTCTATCGCTGGGTATACACTTTCTATTAAACGTCTTGTTTTTAAGACTTAATTTTCTTCAATAACTTCATGGTTAAGCCTCGCCTTTTTCATTCTGTTAAGTTACGGCTCTTGGCGGTTTCAGCCAAGCCTTCACGTCCAGCTTGCTTTTTTAATACGATTTTACCATGAAGGAGGGGAAGAGCATGAAGGTTTTAAAAGCAAAACCAGTATCCGTGAGTGTCATGTTCGATCCTCTCATCACGCCCATTCGAAAGGATCGTGTAGTGGCGCAGCGCGCTGCGCATTTTCCCCTTCATGTCCTTCATTAACTTCATGGTAAACCTTGGCTTTTTCATTCGGCTAAGTTGTTCTATTGGCGTTCCTGAATGATGACTTAGTGGTGCCCTCAAAGCCGTTCACCCTGAGCCCTCCTGAGCTTGTCGAAGGGCCGCGTCGAAGGGTTGTCGAAGGGGCAGCGAAGCCAGGCATTGTTAAGCGAGGGGCAACGCGTCATGAACCCGCCAAACCCGCCATGACCGGGGGCGGTGGACACAGAAGATCAAAAAACGCCTCTCTGTCTGGCCATAGGGGTTATGCCTGAAGCATATGCAGGGTGACACGTTCATAGTTCATGTCCGTCCGAAGCGTTAGCGAAGGCAGGGCACTAAATCCCATCTGTGGTTAATACAGTTGTGATAAGCCTTTTCCCCACCTCTATGGTTCCATCCAACAATTCAAAAACTAAAACCTCTTGACATTAAGCTTATATTCGATAATAAAAAACTTTTTTATTTCAGCCTTCTTGTCTTATCCAGGCTGGCCTTTGCGCTTGACCGTTCGTTGTTGTTTCAGTTGTTGATGCTCGACTTGGCGAAGTTTTTCGATCTGCTGTTGCTGTTCAACTGGATGTTGTTTGCGGAGTCAGGAGGCCAATCAAGACATGGAATCCCCACGTCCACCAATTTCGACCCCTGAAAATTCCTCAAGTAATCTACCCACTGTACCAGAGGCGGTAATCGAACCGCTCCGAAAGACCAAACCGTGGGTACGATTTTTATCCATCCTCGGTTTTATCGGCGTTGCGTTTATCGTGGTGATGAGTGTTGCAGTGATGTTCATGTCATCAACGATTCCCGCTGAATCGTCACCCTTTTCGTTTTCATTTCTGGCGATGATACCGCATCTGATCATGAGTGCGCTGTATTTTTTCCCTGCATTGTTTCTTTTTCGATACGCCTCTTCCATCAACAGTTTGGTAAATGGCGGAGGACTAAATAATTTGCAGGATGCGCTGGAGCATCAGAAATCGTTCTGGCGGTTTGTTGGGATGTTGGCGTTGGTTGGGATTGTTATTGGAAGTATCGGGATCGTTGCTGCTATTGTTATTCCGCAACTTGTTGGCCAATAGGGATTTTTTAAATCTCCAAAGGGTCGGAATGGACAAAGTAACAAATTGAGGTGAGGCCTTGAAAAGGAAGGCATAATTAGCGGTAGAAAAGACTTGATTGTAAAATGTGTAAGTTTGACCCTGTAGTTTTTCTTTAACACTTTTGGCTTTTCGTCGCCAGGCAGTTAGAGGCGGTGAGATATATTGTGATGTTGATTGGATATGAATTTTTGCGAAAGGGCCTTTCTGAGTTTTCTGTGTTGAACTTCAACCGAAAAGAGGAGGAGACAAGATGGATACAGAATTTCATTATTGGATTACAGGTCTAATAGCAAATCGCGCAGGATTTTCAGAAGAAGAATCAAGCATTATTGCGTACTCTTCAGAATACGTAGATGAAAACGATGTGTCGTTTAAAGTTAAGAACAAGAAAAATGGCGGTACCTATGAAAACCTAATCAGTCAGACTATGAATATACTGAAACCAAAGTCTGAATTAATGAGGATATATCCAATTTTTCATTTTATCCCAGGTGAACCTGATGCCGCTACTGCACGCCGAAAAGATGGTAAAATGCACTTGTTAAATACAACTCCAAATAGTGGAAACGCCAATGAAATTTTCGACAATGCGTTCAAATCTTCTGAAGATACACGCCTCTACCGAATAGGTATAGCCTCTCATAGTTATGTCGATAGTTGGGCGCATCAAAATTTTGTTGGCTGGTATGACTATTTCAACAACATAGGCCTTGATATAAAACCAGATATTGGTCATGCAGATGGTGAACATCATCCCGATTGGGTGAGCCACGTATGGGTCGATAATAGACTTATTGATGCAAATGTTAGTAATAGATCCAGATTTCTTTCTGCTGCGCAAGAATTGTTCAAAAAATATTGCCATTATCTAACTAACGAGAAAAATGTGAATAATTCATCGGATTGGGATAAGCTTGAAGATGAACTTGTCACTATCATGGGACCAACATTTTCAGGAGATGGAAATAAATACGAAGAGAAAAGATTACAAAGTTATAAAAAGAAAATTGAGTGGCTTCCAGAATACGAAGAGCGTGAATGGTTTGACGCAGCAGTAGAAACTAAGGTCCGTGGTGGAAAGGATTCTCATGAAGGGATTAAAGCTAAATTTACTTTATTTGAGGATGAATACTATTGGCGTGGCGAACTTGATAAAGAACAAACTCATTGGTACAAATTCCAGGAAGCTGTCAAAGAACATGAGAAATTTGCACTTAAATTGTTGTGCCCCACATTTAAAAAAATGGGTATAGATCTATCCGTAGCATAGTCTGTTCTTTCTTTAGAGAAAAGGCGAGGATAAGTCTCTATTATTTACAACTATAGGTGCTGTGATAAAAAGAATATTCCTCGTCTTCCCTTTATACATTCAGTTCTACTTTCACAGAATTTTGTATTACCGAAAGTGTAGCTAAATTCATCGAAAGACTCTTAGGAGGGAATAAGTAATGGCGGAAACAAAGCCTAAAATCGGTGAAAAACCCGGGTTCTTAGAGGATGACCAGTGCAATCCTTCGGCGATGCGACTTATGAATATGATCGCTCTGATTTCTAGTATTATCTTTGGATTAGTTACAACTTTGCATCCAGTAGCGAGTAAAGGCACTAATGGCCTGTATATCTCAATGGCATTCTTGCTCGCTGCATTTGCTCCGAAGGCTTTTCAAAAATCTGCAGAGGCCAAGTTCCCGACAAAGAATTGAACCATGATAAAAGGTAGCAAGGGGCAGGTAGTGATCTTTTTTAGGTCCACTTTAAATCTCAGGTTACGGGGGCGGTGTGGGTTTAGGACTGGAAATAACCTCAATCGATCTGGTTTGACGTGAAAACGAAAACCTACAACTGAAAAATTATCATTACCGCAAGAAACGAGACGCTGTGAATACATTGGATAAGTTATCTGAATATTTCACTCTCGGCGAACTTATAAGATTTTTGTTTCCACATCCCCATCATTTAAACGGTTAGCGAATATGTAGGCCCAACGATACTGGATTGAACGGTACTTCCAGGATGCCAAGAACCAGTGCGGCATGGGTCAATATCAAGCCAGAAAGTGGCGGAGTTGTCACCATCACATGGCAATGGTGATGATGGCGATGCTGTTTATGGTTGAACAGCGAATGCGGTATAAAGACACCTACCCGGTATTGAGCTGTTTTGATATCATATGCATCCTGAAGTTCTCGCTTCCCCGAAGGGCCGTTACCTTGGAAGAAGTGATCAGGCAACTGCAAATCCGGCATAAACGAAGGCAGGCATTAATCGACTATGCTTACCAAAAGCAACTTGAACTTGAATTGTCAGAGAACAAAGTGGGTCTTTAATGTAACAAAGTAGAATTAGTGTTATTTTAAAAAAGGAATTATTATTGTATTCACATTTTGATTCTACAAACACCTATGGGCTGACTTAAAATATATAATGGGCTTTATTGTGAAGAGAGGTAACTATAAAGCATTGAAGATACAAACCAATACCTTACTACATGGTCGATCACATTTAGAGATAATGGTATTTATATTATACTTTTTTACCGTCGGATGTAGCTCCGCTACTGGTGATCAGAAAAGCCTAATGATCATACTTGATCTATCCACTAGCATGGATGCCGCGCTACGTTCAGGACAAAGCAGGCTCGAGGAAACGAAGCAATCCCTTTGCGAATTCATAGATAACGACATCCCTCATGATTTTTATATCGGCTTGCGAGTCTTCTCAAACAGAACGGCCCGTATTATCAAAATGAGTTCCCATAAAGAAAACGCCGAAAAAATGAAAAATGAAATCATGAGTCTATCTTCAATTGGCGGTACCAATTTCGAATCGATCTTGGCGGAACTGCCTAATGATTTTGCAGGATTAAGCGGGAAAAAGTATATTTTGGTAGCCGGAGACGGCCAATACGACCGGGCAATTTATCCGAGTGTCATCCAATGCCGCAAAACTCTGGAGCAAAACGGGAAAGTGAAAGGCATAGGAGTCGGTCTTGATCTTACAAATCCACGTGAAATTGAAAACCTAAAAATGATCGCACACCATTTTACTTCGCCGGATACGAACTCGATATATACACATGTTAATAGTACAGATTTTTCAAATTTATCGTTTGCGTTTTACAAAATCCGTTATCATTTACTCATCCTTTATCGACTTATTGCTTTTGCGATATGCATCCTGATAACCGCCGTTTTTTCACAAATCGTGTATGAGTTGGGCAGAACTGCAAGCTTGTCGCCTTTTCAATCCGCATTTTGCGCTACCCTTTCCATTATTTTCCTGATTTACATTTCCTTTATATACTATTTAAGCGATGTGGCCGGCGGCTGGCTCAATCTTTTGATGGCAGCTTCCTTTCTTACTGCCATTACATACTTTCTTGTGCTCAATCGCAATAGATTCTTTAACCCGCACGCCAATAAAGACGAAGGGTTCACATTATGAAAAAACTTTTTTTTACAGCTATATTCATTATCGCGTGCCTTTGCTTGAGCAATCCGGTTGCTCAGGCAAAAGTCGGTCATGACAACATTATCATTTTGGTCGATATTTCCGGTAGCACCCGGAAACCTGAAGAGGCCAAGCCATTTCAGTTTTTTATTGAGATCGTTGAAAAATTGATGGACCGCTATGTTGTAGCTGGAGATTATCTGAAAATATTTACCTTTGCCACAGATGTAAAGGAACTTACTCCCGGCCAGTTTATAAGCTCGTCTGAAAAAGCTGAAAAAAAGAGCATAACCCGCATACTAAAACGCTTTGATGAGGACTATGCATACAATTACAAGCGGGGTGATCATCGGGTCCAGTATACGGACATGGGTAAAGCTCTGGAGGTTGTCGCGAATTTTATCACAGGGGATAAACCAGGAGACCCTGCCAACCGGAACCTGATACTGATCCTGACCGATGGAAAACATGATGCTGAGCCGGGAACAAAATATGCCGTGACCGATCGGCATTTGCAGCGACTTATGCAGGAAGCCGGAAAAAATATACTGAACGGCAGTTGGGATATCCGCTGTTTCGGTCTTGGCAATAAGGCTGATCTCGAACTATTAGCCAAGGTGGTCAATGACCCGAATCCAGTTAAAACAGATAATCCCGAAGATATCATCAAGAGCATCGGTGATATCATCCAGGGAAAAATCGAAATGACCCACGGCATTATCACCTTGAAGCTAGTACCGGACATATTCGGCAGTTATAGGCATGAAAAAATTGCAACCCTGGAATTGAGGAATAACTCGAATCTTGAAAAAAAGATTATGCTTGATACTACAACTTGCAATTTTGTCCCTAAGGATAACGCCAATTGGCAATTCGAACTGGCAAATATCAATCCGGAAACCATTCTTTTTTCACCTGGAAATAGCCAACCGCTCCATATTCAGTTACTATCTAATGCGCAAGCTAATTTATTCAACCGGAACGAATACTGCGGTAATATTCATTTTGAGTTTAAGTCAGGGATCAGGTTTTACCCGGCCATCGTACCGGTCAACGTATTTGCCGTTGGATGGATGGACTATTGGAAATATTACATTTATTCTTTCTCATTAGCTTTTGTAATCATACTCTTTTTTGCACTCCAACGAATTGTACTCGGTAAAAAGCCAAAGATTCAAGTTAGCCTATTTTTAAACGATGAGAAAATAAGTGAAGTTACCCATACTCTAACCAGAGGACAGACTTTTTGTATCGGCGATATTGGGATCAGCATTCCAGGGCTGAACCGTGACAAAGTCGTAACCGTTAAATACCTGGGCAACGATGATTTCGCCCTCCTGCCTGAAAAAGGTATTCAAATAGAAATGGACGGGAAAAAAACCGCCAAAAAAATCAAATATACCATAAACAGGATGAAGCGGTTTGCGATAATCGATGAAGACGCAACGGGTGAAATTATGATCCGCAACCTGGAGCTTGTCGAAGGAACCGGCTTTAGCAGGATGGTCGGCAGTCAGGCAGATGAAATATAACCCCATAATCGATTGGTTGTTACCATGCTTCACGACATCATAGGCATTTCAATTTTGATCCGCATACTGATCATGACCGTTTTCTCACTGATTTGGGTAGTGCTGGCTTGGTTGGTCCTCGATTTTTTGATGGGCCGGTTAAAAAGCAGCCGGCCACGATTCATTCATCTTTTTGTCAGCCTGTTTTTTTTGCTATGTGAATTCATCAGTTTCAATATTCTTTTTCTGGCTGACTTGACATTTCCGCCGATGGGGCGCCCTTACCTGTTTTTCGGAACTTCCCTGATCTTGTTTGCGGCTGGAGTAATCCTAATTCTATGCCAGAAACCAACGTTCGATGACTGGGATGATTTTTCAAAACCGGACGGAAACCGGAAGGAACCGGACTTGTTCAGTGACCAGGTTGATCCCTCATTTGATGCCGATACTATTTTTTGAGTTAGATGTGATGATTACGAAAATGGGTAAATTGCGGAATTTAAAAGTAACAACTTTTATACTTCTGATAACTACCTGTGTCTCCATAATGTTTATGAACTTGAATGTGGGCGCAGAAACAAAGCCAATACACTACAGAGTGCTTATTGTATCTGATGTTTCACAAAGTATGTTGAGAGAAAAAGATTTAATGGAAAATCTTATAACCATTATATATTCTTCATTCGATGAAAAGTATACGGAATTTTACCTATTCACTTTTTGCGAAAAAACTAAAAACCATTCAATTATAAATTCTCATAGCAAAGCGAATGATCTTATTGAACATGAGATGTATGGTGTTGAAAAACAAAATCTTCAACACACTTACCCCGCCTCTGGATTTGAATGTGTGAAGAATTTAATTTTTGATAAAAGTTTTGAGAATGATATTGAGAAGACAAACCTACTTTTTTTTATCAGCGATGGAGAAGGAGAAACTAATGTTAATCAAATTGGAAATGCTAAAAAGGGCTATAAATTTGAAATTAAGCGAATAATTTACGAATTAAAAGATAAGAACACATCAATTTATTCCATATTTATAGATTCAGGTCATAAAAACAAAGATAAAAAATTTATGGAGGACATTTCATTCTGGGCTGGAACCCAACCAACTGAGTTTAGAAATGACTATATTGGGAAACAGCTTGTAAATTATATAAAAATAGTGCGCTATTTTGATTTTGGGAATAAGCAACCAAAACCACATAAAATTTTACAAGAAATTTTAATGGAAGGGATTACCATAGATGGATATTTAGATACGGTTAATCAATTGAGCAAAGAAAATAAAGAAATTTTAATAGAAATCGATACCCTCAATGATATTATAAACAATTCCGATCCCAAAAATAAAAGTTTTTTAGGTATATTCGATAGTAATAAATTCTGGGCGATTGTAGCAATAGCAGTATTTATAGTGATGCTGATAGCTTTTATTTTTCGCGCTTATAAGAGACGAAGGGGGACTGTCGAACATGTCGATAATGGAGAAAAATTATGGGGTCGAATCAGTAGCCAAAATGGTGAAGTTGATTTACTTTTAACGGATTTTGCGTCTGGGGACCAGATAAAAATGGGAGATTTTAAGGCGACACTCATTTCTGAGATTTCAGAAAATGATGGAGAACCGAAAATATGGCTACATAGTGATGTCCCCGTTTTCTTTTTTAACAAAAAAAAAGCATTACTGCCAAATCGATTTGATCAGAAGTATGCTGATTCTTTTGCATTTAATCATGAAGTAGTAAAAAACGATTGCGAAGCAATTACATTAAAGATATTCAAAAAGGATCTAATCAGATTTTTATGCCTAAATCAGATTAACACTGAAAGTCCTATCGATTCAATAGACGACCTCTTTGGCAGAGAACTATCCATTAACAAAATTGTAGTGGACTATACGAGGTCTACCGGTCACAAATCCTACATAATCTATGGTCCCCCCAAAATTGGTAAAACATCCTTTAAGAATTGTGTTATCAAGAAATTAAAAGAAGATAATGCTTTTTCCAGTCAATTTCATTTAATTAGTTTCGATATCGATAATAAACAAGTCGATATCACTAACGAATTTCAACAAATTTCTCGCTACAAAAAAAAGAAAGTATTGATTGTATGGGATGAAACCCAATATTTTTTCAACCCACCCGGATATGAGGAATATCGTACTTTTTTTCAAGCAAGTATGATTCATTTTTTGGCTAAATATGAATTTCATTTCATTTTTTTTAGCAAAGCCTTATTTTCACTCCCAGATCAACTACAAGAAAAAATCGAATCCATAGAATACATTTCATTGAGTCCTGTTGATGAAATAGAGAATCTTCCTTCAGAAATCAATACGTATATTAAACAACAAATTAAATTAGCCTCTATAGATAAATGTGCTTTGTTTTCACCCCAAACTATGAAGAGAATCATCAAACTTTCATCGAATTATCTAAAATATATTAAACTAATTACTGTTTTTTTGCTTGATAGCAGAAATGATAATTTTCACGCTAATGGCGCTTTGTTTCTCCCAATAATTATTGAAATCATCAATACGCATATGGAAAATCACTTCGAACCTCTTAAGACATATTGTATGAGCAATAAAACTGATATCAATCACTGCTGCGATCTTCTGAATGCTATTATAAAATTCACTAATCTTGAAGGAAAAGCATTAAAAACCGATATTATAGATGATATGATAAAAAAAAGTCCGAAAAGTTCTTCAGATAAAATTGAAAAAGAAACAAAAGAAACGATCAAGATGCGTACAGATGAAACTTTAAATATACTAAAAAAATTGGCCTATATTGAAATTGTAACTAAGGACTCGGACTATATCGTCAGCAAACCATTTATCTTTTATTACAAAATCGCATGTAATAAAATTGAGGACCATAAAATATTTGTGGAAATTCTTCAAAAGCAATATAAGATCGCCTCCATAGACCAATACTGCATTGAATGTGAGGGTTCGGTTTATATTGATTTTGCCAATTGTGAATCAATGTTAAAATCAATACCTTACGAATTAATTGAAAAGTATATATTTAAAAAATTGCTTAACTATAAATGTATAGAAAACGTTTTTGTTAAATGAATGGAATAATTTTTTGGGGCCGAAAAGACAAATGTTTATCAAGAATGATTATGTTAATAGAATTAAGACAGGTTCTAACTGTGCTTTTACTAATTATTCCATTAGCGCCAAACGAACTATTAAACGAAGAATTAAACAGCTAGAGCATGAAGGATTTAAGATCAAGGAAATCAACTCTCTTCAAGAAATACTTTTAATGGCAAACAAGCCCATACAACAACCTCATAAAACAATCTATATTTTTAATAATTTTCCAAAAATTGTTCGTGAATTACAGCAAAAAAAAAAATCCATATGGGATATTAAGCAAATGGGGGATACCAATGGATCACTAGTTTTTTTTGGGGACAATGTAAATAGGCCAGACGGATTGGGTGGTTTTTTTGATGAAACTAATACAGAAGAATATATTCCAAATACAATCGGGGAACCGGATAAGGATATACAAGACCAAACGCCACCCCCTACCGTTTTGCCCTTAACTCTTTCGCAGCGCCTATTTTCTTTTTGGAGCTTATTGATTGGCAAGCTCTCCAATACATCGATTAAGTCATTTACATTTATCATATCAAATTACTTTATGCTGTTAAAAAAAAGTCTTCCAAGTGATTTTGTGAATGTCAAAAACGGTGTATTTTTTGGGTTACCATTTGGAACTTCCGCCAGTCTTATTGGATTCTTTTGGGTGCAAAAGGACGTCGATTCAATTGCTATAACAATCATCTGCCTTATACTTTACTTTTTTATTTATCTTTTTATAATAGGTCCGATTCTCAAGCTAATTTTTCCATAATTGCAAATAAGGAGCATCGCTATGCCTCAAGCATCCACAAAAATCCGAATCCAACCCACAGTCATCATCGGCCTGGGGGGGACCGGCATGAACACGATTCTACGGCTTAAACGGCGGGCTGTTGAGGAGTTTGGTGCACCCTTGCAAGAGACCTGCCCCCAATTGCGGTTTTTGCTGATTGATACGGATGATCCGGAGGAAACGTTACGCTCTGAACAGAATATTGATTTTATTGATTTCAAATTCCAGCCTAGTGAATTTTACAAAGCCACGGCCCAGGATATCTCCGCCGATAAAATGCGGCAGGAACCCTCTATTATGAAATGGTTTCCGGATGATAAACGCCTATTTGCCACGGTCAATGACTTCACCAAAGGCGCGCGCTCGGTCAAGTCCTTGGGGCGTCTGGCATTTTTCTGGAATTATGAAAATATTTACAAAAAAATATGCCCCCTTTTTTCGCTTCCCTCCCAGGTCGTACTTGATAAAAAGGGAAACTTGGAGCGGGATTTTTCAGTGTATGTCGTCGGCTCACTTTCCGGCGGGACTGGTGCAGGCATGTTTCTGGATATCGGTTATCTGCTGCAAAAACTTTTTGAAGAAGGGGAGATTAATTACAATCTGGATGTACGTGGCCTTTTCGTGCTGGGAGAGCTTTTCAGTCAGAAAGCGGGGGATCGAACGATGGCCAATACCTATACCTCGCTGATGGAACTGAATTATTTTATGACCGGTGATAAAGACTTCAAGCCGGACTGGCTCGGCGATACGTATGCTACTAACAACAAGCCCTATGACCTGATTTATTTGTTCGGCAAATCCAACGGGCGAGTAAATTTCGAAAATTCTTCCCAGCTAACCGATATGATAGCAAATTTTATATTCATTGATTCCAGCACCAGCGTGTCTGAACATATTTGGCGGTACCGGGTCAATAAAAGTCATTACACGGCGGTAGTCGATGATAATGATACACCTTTTTGCTATAGCGCCATGGGACTTTGCATTATCCGCTTTCCCTGGCAACAGATCCTTGAGTTGTGCTCCGCTAAATTTGCCCGTGAAATCATCCGACAGCAATTTCTGAAACCCGATGAAATTAAGAATCATGATGTTCATGATGAAGTTTTCCGGTTTATGCGCGATACCGGGCTGATTTGTGATGATAATAGCAGGGATAAGGATTATGATCTGTCTCGTCGGATCATTTCGTTAGCCGCTATCGATATTCAGGCCCAAATCGAGCATCTGATCAGTACGGCACTCCAGGAGTCCATGGAAAAAATTAATGATTTGAATCCAGTCATTCAGACACGAA
>ENA-ORCT01000685-ORCT01000685.1-marine-metagenome-genome-assembly--contig:-NODE-685-length-15267-cov-3.311521_pt1 | contig 15267 bp, 12 predicted proteins | sample MGYA00248632_ERZ508511 | MGnify/ENA primary metagenome ERZ508511 (study PRJEB26182, sample SAMN06268839) | marine metagenome | isolation source: Tt an P1-techrep anaerobic enrichment on pine from sediment...
CCGGTGCGACCTTGAAGAAGATAGTGGGGCGTACAGCAAATCAACTCGTTCCTCTACCTGCTGGAGGATTTTTTCATGCTGTTAAGTTCGCTCATCTTGTCGAACAGTTAGACGCTAGTGGATTGCAAGTAATTCAATATCAAGTAGAGCATATTCAGCCTGCTCGACTGGTATTTCACCTGCATGGTGCATGGACTCCAGATGCCCAGAGCAAAATACGGAGTTTTCTCAAAGAGAAAGTGGGAGAGCTTTTTATGGGGCAAGCGGAAATTGAAATCAGCTTTGGCCCTGTATCCTTTAGTGGTAAAAATTCTTACTATGTAAGGTCATTTAAGGCGGAGTATTAAATGGTTGATGTTAGTGTAATTATCCCTGTATATAACGCGGAAAAAACGATTTCCTTGCTTTTGAAGGCCTTGTCTAGGCAAAGTACGGATAAAGTCTTTGAAATAATTTTAGTGGATAATGAGTCAAACGACGCTACTTCCAAGATTATAGAGAGTGTGACGTCCGATTTTTCTATTCCTCTCAAGGTCTTATCTCAGCCTAGAGGTGTAACAATTTCTGCAGTTAGAAATTTTGGGGTTAAAAATTCGAGTGGTAGGGTTCTGGCGTTTATCGACAGCGATTGTGTGCCTGGTTCAGATTGGCTGCAATTAGGCTGTGAACAAGTTGCCTACTTTGGCGAGGAGGTATTGCTTGCCGGTGGCTATCAGCCTCCGCCAATTAGCACATGGGTTGAACGAGCATGGCATTCTACGAGAAGTGGCCATAAGGAAGGTTCCTTTTTTGTTCATGGGGGGAACTTTTTTATTCCGAGAGACTTGTTTGATGATGTTGGTGGATTCCGGGAAAGAATAGAGACGTCTGAAGACTACGATTTGGGTCGTAGGGTGGCTATGAAGTATAAAGTAATATCGGTTCCAAATTTTACGGTTTTACATTATGGAGAAGCAAATACTATTGTAAAAAAAATTAAAAAAGAAAGGTGGTATTCAAAAAACATATTTGACAGCTTGTCGCAAGATTTTTTTTATAAGCCGTTTTGGGTTTCAATTTTTTTTCTGTTTTTAGTTTTTAGTTCCATGTTCTCAATTTTTCTATTTAGCAAAAAGGTTACATTTATAATTGTTTTGCTGACTTTTATTACCCCTGTGGCACTGGCGCTATTTTTCTGTCAAAGAGCAAAAAACTATAAATATTTTCTTTCAATGGTGCCAATCTCTTTTGCTTATTTGTTAGGCCGTGGCTTTGGAATTCTTGACGGATTGGTATCTGGTGTTTTGTTCCGGCGACGGGAACGGAATTAGTCCTGCGTTGGGACTTGGCTACAAGGTATGCTACTTGCAGGTCTTTGATGTTGTTCGATGAAGGCTTGGCAGAGTAGACCAAGCCAGTTACCTAGGGTTCAGAAAAAAGGGGGCTTTCATGGTGGAAGTTATATTTAAAAGAAAAATCAGTTGCTGTTGCGTACTCCTGTTGTGGGTTGCACTGCCTGCCTTTGCAGCCCCCTCTATAGAGGCCATTGACGCAAGTGGAGGGACGAGTCTCGTCGTTAAGGGGGTCGGGTTTGGAGAAAAGCTTATTGCGGCACCATACAGGTTTGATCACTTTGAAGTTGCTGAAGTTGGCCAGTCGGCAGCGGAAGCGAGTGACGGTTTTTGGGGAACTTCTGTTAACTCGAATGTTTCGGCAAATGTTAGCCGCAGTCCAAGTTCAACGAATAATAGTATGGCTGTTCAATATCCAGACCCTGACCCAGGAGGAGCGGTTTTTGAACATGTTGGGGAATTCGATAAATTATTTGTGAATTTTTGGGTTCGGATTGAATGGGGAGAGCCCGACCTTGATGGATCCTGGCAGTTTAAATATTTCCGTCTCGACTCAGTAGATGATTCCGGTGGTTATGAGGTATATCCAAGTCTGGCTGGATTTGCATGGGCTCGCTATGATGGGACAATTAATCGTACTGAGTGGCAGCATCTGTCGTATGATTCCGATACCTGTTCTGGGAAAAGTAAAAGGACTGTTTATCAGGCTTTGCCTGATATTGATCAAGCCCCTGCTTGGATCAACGTAAGTGTTGCCATAGATCAGACGGATTGGCAAAGTTTTAAAAGTGAGATTATGCAATCTCAGCATGGGTTTGCTGGGGCTTATTATTTTAATAGCAATGTTACGGACATGTCTCATACCTGTGATTCTCGACCGACTGTTATAAGTAAAATTAAATTTGGGGGTAGCGGGGAAAGCGGAGCCAACGGCGCCACTTTCTATTTTGACGATATATATATTGATACTACATGGTCCCGTGTGGAAATTGGTGATTCTTCAGTTTATGGTTCTTGTTCACATAGAGAGATGCTAATCCCTTCCTCATGGTCAGACAGTTCAATTACCGTAGCAGTTAACCAAGGATCTTTTTCTGATGATTCAAAAGTTTACCTCTTTGTCGTAGATGCTGATGGAAAGGTAAATGAAACTGGCTACCCAATAATAATTAGTAAAGGAGCAATTGCTGAACTTGAAGCTAAGTCAACTCCAGAATTAGAGACCAAATCAATTCCAGAATCTGATGCACAGTCAACTCCAGAACCTGAAGCAGAATCAACTCCAGAACCTCCCATTGACCTTAGAGTTGTCCCTAGATGAGCAACTATGAAGAGATGTGGGGCCTCAAAAGACAAGACGCATCGTCTTTCAAAGCTGAGCTATTTGGGCATTCTATTAGGTGACCTTTTCAAGAATAAAGAGTTACAGTCATCAAGCCTTATGGCACTACATTGAGCAACCTATGCCCCCAAATCCTTCATCATGGTGGCCTACAGAGCGTAACCGGTTCCTGCCACGAACTGCGCCTGTCGGAAACGGCCGGCATCCTTATCGACTGTGGTCTTTTTCAAAGAGAAGAAGGGGAGAGGCGAGAAAGCAGGAACAAGGTACAAGGTGAAGGGGAAGAGGTTCAAAGTAAAAGGTACAAGGAGCAGGGTTCAAGGTTCAAGGGAGAAGATCCGAACGGCGCTTGGCAGGCCATCGAATTTCCAATTGAGCACATCAAGGCCTTGGTCGCTACCCATGTGCACATCGACCATGTGGGGCGCATCCCCTATCTGCTGGCCGCTGGTTTCAAGGGGCCGATCTACTGCTCGGAGCCGTCGGCAATGTTGCTGCCGCTGGTTCTGGAGGATGCCGTCAAGGTCGGTTTCACCCGGGATTCGCGTCTGGTCGAACGATTTCTCAAACGACTTAAGGAAATGATCGTGCCGCTACCCTATGGCCGCTGGCAAAGGGTAGAGACAGGTGCCGCCGGGCGGCTTGACATCAAGTTGAAGCCGGCCGGTCACATCCTCGGCTCGGCGTATGTGGAGGGTAAGGTTCGTAATTCGTCAGTTGCCCAGAGTCATTTGACCAAATTCGCTGACCAGGGACCAGTGACCAATGACGCGCAGCGGGAGCTGCGCCTCGTCTTTTCCGGCGATCTTGGCGCACCTTATGCGCCGCTGCTGCCGGCACCCCGCGCGCCCTACCGGGCGGATGTGCTAGTCCTTGAAGCGACCTATGGCGACCGATTCCACGAAGGGCGCCGGGAACGGCGCGAGAAACTGCGGGGGATTATCGAACGGGCCTTGCGGGATCGCGGGGTGGTGCTGGTACCGGCCTTTTCCATCGGCCGCACCCAGGAACTGCTCTACGAGTTGGAGGAGATTATTTGCCGCCAGGGGGATCGCACCACTCCAGCCGGGTTGCCCTGGGACGAGCTGGAGATCATTGTCGATTCGCCTCTGGCCAGCCGTTTTACCGAGGTCTACCGCCAGTTGCGCCCCTATTGGGATGCCGAAGCCCGGCGCAAGGTGCGCACTGGCCGCCACCCATTGAGTTTCGAGCAGCTGACCACCATCGACAGTCATACCGATCATCAACATGCCGTTGCTTATCTACAAAAGACCGCCCGGCCCTGCGTGGTGATCGCTGCCAGTGGCATGTGCACCGGCGGGCGTATCGTCAACTATCTCAAGGCCCTGATCGGCGATCGCCGCACCGATGTGCTGTTCGTCGGCTACCAGGCAGCCGGAACTCCTGGGCGGGATATTCAGGTCTATGGGCCCCGCGGCGGCTATGTTGTTTTCGACGGCAAGCGTTACCCGATTCGCGCCGGAGTTCACACCATTGGCGGTTATTCGGCCCATGCCGATCAGCAGAACCTGATCAACTATGTTCGCCGTATGCGCCATCGGCCCCATACCGTGCGCCTGGTGCATGGTGATGCGGAAGCCAAGGAGGCTCTGGCGGCCCGGTTGCAGAAGGCCATTCCCGGCTTGCTGGTTGAGATTCCTTAATGTTATAAAAGTGGGACGCAGATGAACGCAGATAAAATCTTAAAACCAAAGAGCCACCCCATGGAACGCCTGGAACGCAGAGAGCGCCAAGGTGAAGCTTGAGGACAAACCGCTTAAGATCTTCTTTGCGAACTCTGCGTTAAATAGGAAGTTGGTTTTTGGGGCTTGCTTGATCAGCGTATACGCAGCACCGGATCTTGTCTGCGCCCAAAATATTGACTGAAAACAAAAGACAAATAAGGAACTTACCATGTTGATTCCTGTAATTTTATCCGGCGGCGCCGGCACTCGGTTGTGGCCGCTGTCCCGCGAATTGTATCCCAAGCAGTTGCTGCCGTTGGTCAACGAAGCGACCATGCTGCAGGAGACGGTGCAGCGGTTGGTTGGCCTGGAAGAAATGGGAAAGCCACTGGTGGTGTGCAACGAACACCACCGTTTCATGGTTGCGGAGCAATTGCGCACCATTGACCTTCCGGCTGCCGCCATTATGCTCGAGCCTGTGGGGCGCAATACCGCTCCGGCAGTGGCTGTGGCGGCCTTGCAAGCAATGGCGGATGGGGAGGATCCTTTGCTGCTGGTGCTGCCAGCCGACCACGTGATTGGGGACGGGGTGGCGTTGCGTCAGGCGATCGCTGCCGGCATGCCTCTGGCGGAAGCGGGTCGGCTGATCACCTTCGGTATTGTGCCCGACAAACCGGAAACGGGGTATGGGTATATCAAGGCCGGCGCTTCGCTGGCGGAACGCGGAACGCGGGATGTGGAATGCGAAACCCTGGATTCTTGCTGTTGCCACGAAAACCTTGCTTCTCGTCCCTCGTCCCTGGTTCAGGATACTGCATTCGGGGTCGCCGAATTTGTCGAAAAACCCGATCTGACAACTGCTGAGCGCTACCTTGCTTCGGGCGATTACTTCTGGAACAGCGGCATGTTCCTGTTTCGTGCTTCTCGTTTTCTGGAAGAACTGGAAAAGTTCGCGCCGGAGATGCTCGCTTGCTGTCGGCAGGCGCTGGAAAAGGCTCAACAGGATCTCGATTTCGTGCGCCTCGATGGCGAGGCTTTCTCCGCTTGCCCCAAGGATTCCATCGACTACGCAGTGATGGAAAAGACCGATGCGGCGGCGGTGATCCCTCTTGATGCCGGTTGGAACGATGTCGGTTCCTGGTCGGCACTGTGGGAGGTCGGACCTAGCGACAGCAGTGGCAATGTGTTGCGCGGCGATGTGCTGGTTGAAGATGCACAAAATTGTTACCTCCACTCATCCGGCCGCATGGTGGCGGCGGTGGGCCTGGAGAACCATGTGGTTGTCGAGACGGCCGATGCAGTGCTGGTCGCTGCCCGGGACCGGGTGCAGGATGTCAAAGGCATCGTTTCGCAACTCAAAGAGCAGGGCAGGGGCGAGGCGCTGCTGCATCGCCGGGTCAATCGCCCCTGGGGCAGTTACGAATCCATCGATCAGGATGAGCGCTATCAGGTTAAGCGGATCACCGTCAAACCGGGCGCCAGCTTGTCGCTGCAGATGCATCACCATCGCGCCGAACACTGGATCGTGGTCAAGGGTACAGCCCGGATTACTAAGGGAGAAGAGATCTTTACCCTCTCGGAGAATCAGTCTACCTACATCCCCCTCGGTGTCACCCATCGCCTGGAGAATCCCGGCATCATTCCGCTGGAGCTGATCGAGGTGCAGTCTGGCAGTTATCTGGGTGAGGATGATATTGTGCGTTTTGAAGACAGCTACGGTAGAACGCCGGAAAGCTGTTAACGCAGAGGACGCGGAGAAACAGAGATGGTTTTGGACCTGAATTGTATGACCAATCGGATTATCGGTGCTGCAATTAAGGTTCACAAGGCTTTAGGGCCCGGGTTGTTAGAGTCAGCTTACGAGACTTGCCTGAATCACGAGTTGAAAAAGGCCGGCTTCAAGCTAGAAAGACAGAAACCACAGCCCGTTATTTACGAAGGAATCACCATTGATTGCGGATACCGCATGGATCTTGTGGTGGAAAACTCAATTGTCCTTGAGTTGAAGGCCGTTGAAAAGGTTTTGCCCATTCATAAGGCACAGCTTCTCTCTTATTTAAGACTGTCAGGATGTAAAGTCGGCTTATTGATTAACTTCAACACCAAGTATCTCAAAGAAGGTATTTCACGAATCGTAAATCAATTTTAAACTCTTGTTTAAACTTAGCGCCCTCTGCGTTAAAAGGTTTTTTATTGATGAATTTGAGTTGTTTCAAGGCATATGACATCAGAGGCCGGGTTCCAGACGAACTCAACGAAGGCATTGCCTATCGCATCGGCCGTGCCTACGCGCAGTTTCTTGCGCCTAAAACCGTCGCGGTAGGCAGGGATGTGCGCCAGACCAGCGCGGCCCTGTGCCAGGCATTGGTGGCGGGTCTGACCGACGGCGGTGCCAATGTGCTCGATATCGGGCTGTGCGGTACCGAGGAGATCTATTTCGCTACCTTTCATCACCGGTTGGACGGCGGCATCATGGTCACCGCCAGCCACAATCCCATGGATTACAACGGCATGAAGCTGGTGCGCGAGGGCAGCAAGCCGATCAGCGGCGACAGCGGATTGCATGCCATTCGCGATCTGGTGGCGCAGGATACTTTTGCTCAGTCAACCGCGAAAGGTCACGTCACCTGCGAGGAGGACAAAACCGCTTATATCGACCATCTCCTCGGCTATATCGATGCCTCGCAACTGAAGCCGTTCAGAGTGGTGGTCAATGCCGGCAACGGTTGTGCCGGACCGGTGGTCGATCAGCTGGAGCATGCGCTTCCTTTTGAGTTTGTCAAGGTACACCATGACCCGGACGGCAGCTTTCCCAACGGCATTCCGAATCCGTTGCTGCCGGAAAACCGTACGGCTACTGCCGATGCGGTAAAGAAGCATTATGCTGATGTCGGCATCGCCTGGGACGGCGATTTCGACCGCTGCTTTCTGTTTGACGAGCAAGGCAACTTTATCGAAGGCTACTATATTGTCGGTCTGCTGGCCGAGGCGCTGGTGGCCAAACACCCCGGGGCGCGGATCATCCACGACCCGCGCCTGACCTGGAATACCATCGAGATGGTGCATCAGGCCGGCGGGGTTCCAGTGCAGAGCAAGACCGGGCATGCCTTTATCAAAGAGCGGATGCGAGCCGAGGATGCGGTTTATGGTGGAGAGATGAGTGCCCATCACTACTTTCGCGACTTTGCCTATTGCGACAGCGGCATGATTCCCTGGTTGTTGGTGTTGGAGCTCATGAGCGTTACCGGCAAGCCTCTGTCGGAACTGGTTGCAGAACGCATGGCACGGTTTCCCGCCAGCGGTGAGATCAACCGCCGGCTGAAAGATCCCGCGGCAGTTCTGAAACGTATTGAAGACAGCTATAGGCCTGATTGCCGGCACCTCGATTTTACCGACGGTCTGGCCATGGAATTTGAAGCCTGGCGATTTAACGTGCGTTGTTCGAACACCGAACCGGTGATGCGGTTGAATGTTGAGTCTCGCGGTGACCAGAGACTTATGGCCGAGAAGACACAGGAGATCTTGACGCTGATGGTTTGATGGACGGCGAAAGAAGAGCAAAAGCTTTCACCACAGAGATCACAAAGGACACGGAGGGATATATTTTATTCATCGGCCTTTCTCTGTGCACTCGAGTGAGCGAAGCGAACGGGTGGTAATAATGAGGGCTCTAAGGCCGTGATTTGTGATGGGTACGTCCGTAAATGTGAACTGGTAATGGGTGATTAAATCCAATTACGATTCACGGATTTTTACTAACGTGTTTATTCTCACGGTTTCTGATCAATCTACGTATGCGAAGCATTGGATTTTATCAGTGTCTTACTCAGGGTTTAAAGGCTTTATGGGACGCAGATGAACGCTGAAGAGCGCAGATATGATCTTAAAGACAGGAGCAAAATTTTTTGGCTATTGCCCTGATCTGCGTATGCGAAGCATCAGGTTTTTATTTGCGTCCTAATCGAGAGCTTGAAGTTAAGGGGCTGTAGATTGGCGCGGATCAAATATAGATAGGGATAAGAACTCGTAATTCGTTCCGAGGGGCGGGTCACGTAAGAATAAATAGTGACGCATGATGATTAACGGTTGTCGGGTGATCATCGGCCACTGATTGCTCATTTCTTATTACTCGTTACCCATTACTGAAGAATATGTTTCAAACGATCTGTTCATCTATAGCGATTGTTGCCACGCTCGGGGTTGGTTTGGCTCTTTTGAGCAAAAAGCCGCGCAGCCTTAACAAGACTGCCTTATTGGCGGCTTTGGCGGCCTGTGCTGTACTGGAAGGCCTCGATCTCACCAGTTTGTTGGTTCCGGACCGGTTGCTGGACTGGAAGCGGGGGGTGATACTCGCAGAGTCGCTGTTGCCTTTCTGCTGGCTGCTTTATGCCTGGACCATCGCCTGGAACGGCAACTGGAGTGCCATCGCGCTGCCATCGCGGCTGCTGCTGATGATAACCGGTTTATTCCCCCTGGCGGCAATCTTTGCTGACCTCAACACATTTTATTACTCGCCCGATTTTGGCAACGAAAGTCTGCTGTTTCTTGCTCAATATGGCTTCCTTTTCTATGTCGTTTTGCTGCTTCTGCTGGTGCTGACGCTGACGCAGTTGGAAAAATCGCTGATGGTGCTGCCTCGTGAAGAGCGCTGGCGGGCCAAATACGAAATGCTCGGTGCCTGTCTGTTGCTGGCGGCACTGATCTTTTATTACAGTCAGGGTCTTCTCTACCGTTCCCTGAATATGGCCCTTATGCCGGTACGTACCCTCATGCTGGCGATGGCGGTTGGTTTGATCGGATATTCCCGCCTGATTCGCGGTGAAGCCAAGAATATCATCGTGTCGCGGCAGATGGTATTTCGTTCGGTGGCTCTGGTCGCGGTGGGGTCTTATCTGCTCTTTCTCGGTATTTTCGGTGAAGGGTTGCGCTATTTCGGCGAATCTTTTCGTCAATCTGTATTGGCCATTTTGCTCTTCAGCGGTGCTCTTGGAGTGCTGACCTTTTTGCTTTCCGATCGCCTGAAGCGCAAATTCGGCGTCTTTTTGCATAAGAACTTTTACCGCCAGAAGTACGATTATCGCAACGAGTGGCTGCAGTTCACCAACAGCCTGTCGAGCGTGCGCAGCAATGAGGAGCTCAAACAGGCCATCTTGCGCAGTTTTTGTCACACGTTCGCCTTGCGGGGCGGGGCCTTGTTTTTGAAAGACAGTGATGGCAGCCATTTTGTCTGTTGCTGCGAATACGAAATGCAGGTGGACGATTATGGTTTTGGCGGTGACGATGCGCTGCTGAGTCATGTTGCTGAACGCCCCGATTGGATCGTCAACCTCAGGGAGGACCACCCCATTATCGAGCAGCAGCATGGGGCCTTTTTCCGCCGTTGCGGAGCTTTTCTCGCCATTCCCCTGGCTTTTGGTAACGAGCCGGCGGGCCTGCTGCTGCTTGGAGGGCAGCTCAACGCCGGGGAGGAGTTTAACTACGAGGACTTCGATCTGATGCGTATGCTGGCCCGCCAGGCCACCTCGACCTTGCTCAGCATGAAGCTTTCCGCCCAACTCAGCAGCGCGCAGGAGATGGCCGCCATGGGCCGGGTGTCGACTTTTGTCATTCACGACCTCAAGAACCTGGCTTCCAATCTTGCCATGGTAACCGAAAATGCCGCCGACTACCTGGACGATCCGGATTTTCAGCGCGACATGCTCGAGACTCTGACCGGCACGGTGGACAGCATGAAGGGCCTGATCGCCCGCCTGAGAAACGTCGCCAGGCCGAAAGAGTTGAAGCTGGCCGCTACCGATCTGTATCAGCTTGCCGAAGAAGGGGCTCGCATGGCCGGTGGCCATCAAGTTGCTGTAACGGGCGAACCGGTCTCTGCTCAGGTCGACGCGGGAGAGATTCAGAAAGTTGTGCAGAACCTGCTCCTCAATGCCCGCGAAGCCAGCGACAGTAAAGAACCAATCGCGGTGGAGGTCGGCCAGGCGGAAGAAGTCTATCTCAAGGTCAGCGACCGGGGCTGCGGCATGAGTGAGGAATTCATCCGCCAGCGGTTGTTTCAGCCCTTTCAGACGACCAAGCCCAAGGGGTTTGGCATTGGCCTTTATCAATGTAAGAATATCATCGAGGCCCACGGAGGTCGCATTGAGGTGCAGAGCCGGCTTGGGGAGGGGACGACTTTTACCGTGGTGCTGCCGGGGAAGGTTAGTGAGGAGTGAGGGGTGAGGAGCAAGCGCAAGCATCATGATCTGTTGGTTTGGCAGGAGGCAATGGCTTTGGTGCGTGAGATATATGGGGCCACAGCTGATTTTCCCGGCCATGAGGCTTATGGTCTTACCAGCCAGATGAGACGGGCGGCCGTATCTGTCCCCAGCAATGTTGCGGAAGGTGCCGGCAGGATAAGCCCCGCTGAGTTTTTAAGATTTTTGAGCATTGCACGAGGCTCCCTCTGTGAATTAGAAACCCAAATACTTCTAGCTGAGGATTTAGGATATATTCAGGACAGTTCATCGCTATTTGACAGAATGGAAAGAGTGTTCAGTCTCTTGGGTGGCTTGATGAATTCTTTAGAGAAAGCAAAGGCGTGAGGCGGCTTTGCCCCTTTGCCCCCTTACTCCTCACCCCTCTCCCCTCACGTTTTTATAAAGGTTCATAGCATGGAAAAGCTACTAACTATCGATGACAGCCCCGAGATTCGCCAGCAACTGAAGTGGGGACTGAAGAAAGATTACAAGCTCTTGACGGCCGCCGATGTCGAGGAGGGGCTGAAGTTGTTCCGCAGTCAGCGGCCCAAGGTGGTAACCCTGGACCTTGGTTTGCCGCCCGATGTCGATGGGGCTACGGAAGGGTTGCGTTGTCTCAAAGAAATACTCGCCGAAGCGCCTGAAACCAAGGTGATCGTGCTGTCCGGCAATGAGGAGAGAGAAAATGCCCTCAAGGCGGTGGGGCTTGGCGCCTACGATTTTTACAGCAAACCGATCGAGCTGGCCGAGCTCAAGATTATTTTGCAACGGGCCTTTCACCTCGCCGAACTGGAGGAGGAAAACCGTGACCTGTTGCAGGCCGCCCAGGCCGAGCAGCGTTCCCTTTCCGGGATCTTCGGCCAGAGCCCCAAGATGGAAGAGGTATTCGCCACCATCCGCAAGGTTTCTTCCGTTGATGTGCCGGTGATGATTCTCGGCGAAAGCGGTACCGGCAAGGAGCTGGTGGCCCGGGCACTGCACGAAAACAGTCTGCGCAAGGATGGCCCGTTCGTGCCGATCAACTGCGGGGCGATTCCGGAAAATCTGCTTGAGTCGGAACTGTTCGGACACGAGAAGGGCGCTTTTACCGGTGCTCAGTCCCAGGTCAGAGGTAAGGTCGAATATGCCCAGGGGGGCACTCTGTTCCTCGACGAAATCGGCGAAATGCCGGTAACATTGCAGGTTAAACTTCTGCGCTTTTTACAGGAGCGTGTTATTCAGAGGGTCGGCGGCCGCGAGGATATCGAGGTCGATGTGCGAGTGGTGGCAGCAACCAATATCGATATCCAGCAGGCGATCGAGCAGGGAAGTTTCCGTGAGGACCTCTTCTATCGTCTCGGAGTGATCAGCATCGACTTGCCGCCGCTGCGAGAGCGGGGCGACGACGTTTTCCTGCTTTCCCATCTTTTTCTGCATCGCTTCAGCTCCGAGTTCGGTAAAAAGGTGAAGGGTGTCGGGCAGCGCGCCATGGAGGCCATGCGCAATTATGAATGGCCCGGCAATGTGCGGGAGCTGGAAAACAAGATCAAACGGGCGGTGGTGATGGCCGATCAATCTTTTCTCGAGCCTGGTGATCTGGGATTTGCTGACGAGGTCGGCCAAGTAAGCGAGGCGCCCACTTCAGGTGGTGAGCAACTGGTCAATTTCCAGGGCATGACCCTGAAAGAAGCGCGCCAGTGTCTGGAAAAAGAGTTGTTGCTGGTCGCTCTGGAGAAGGAGGCCGGCAACATTGTGCGGGCCGCTGAAACCCTGGGAGTCAGTCGACCGACCCTTTACGACCTGATGAAGAAGCATGGCGTTCAAGGGGGGGAGGGGCGGTGAGGCCGTGAGTATAATGACGTGAGAATGAATACGTAGAAGGTTTTGTAATCCCAATCACGACTCACGTCCATTCCCTCACGGCTCCTTCTTCACGGCTTTACTCTACAACAAACGAGCTGATTTCGCTTTCATACTTTATACCTTCGCTGTCTTCGGCGACAATTTTCCAGTAATAGGTGATGCCTTCTTCCAGTTCGTCGGGGGTATAGTAGCTGTCCGTCAACCCGGCGACCAGGATGGTGTCGTCAGCTGACGACAAGCTCGCGGAAGAACTGCTGACGTCGTCCCCACCGCCACCGCCGCCACCACAGCTGGCGGTGGACAGGGCCAGGCCCAGGCAGACCGTGGCCGCCAGCAGACGCCGCTTGCCGACGCGCACGATCAGTTGCCGCAAGCCAATTCCCGTCAGACAGAGAATGGCAGCGACGTTCGGCGCCGTGAGCGGCGCATGTGGCCGATTGTTTCTGCTGGTGCCGTTGGTAACAATGGCGCTGCTTGAACGCAGCTTGGGATCGGTACCGATGATAATGGTAAAAGTCAGGTCCAGACCTTCAGGCGGGTCGCTCCATACCAGCGTGGGCATGGAACCGGTTATTTCACCCAGTCCCGGTACCAGGGGGGCGGGAATCCATTCGCTGGCCGCGAGATTCGAAAGATCGCTCTCGTTGCCTTCGCTGTCGTAAGCGGTGGCGCGGAAGTAGTAGACCGATCCTTCCGGCAATTCGGTCAGGGTAAAAGAAGTGACGTTGCCGACGTCAATCGGCGACGGCCCTTCCAGAGCTTCAATGCCGTCCAGCGGCAGTTCGGTGGAGTCGGCCTTGTAGTAGACTTTGTAACCGACCACGTCTTCGCTGTCGCTCGGATCCCAGGCGAGGCTGATGTCCTGCGCCAGCAGGGTGCCCGGCGCGGTCAGCAGCAGGGTGGTCAGGATCAGAAGAGTAGCAATGGTCAATTTATGGTAGTTTTTCATGGCAGCCTCTTGCTCTGAAGATTGGTTTTGACTTTATTTTTAGCAAGGGCTGTGCCATCCTTGAATGTGTCTTGTAAGTCACCAAAAAATAAAAGGAAAATGCGGTATTTCTGTTTATGTTAGGCTGTTTGTTATTGAGGTGTGGTTATTAAGAGGTTTTATGGAGGACGTGGCTGACAAAAACCGTCACGCTAATTGGCCGGATTTCTTCTGAGGGTCAAGGTTTTTCCGCAGGCCACGGTTTTTCTTGGTGTCTGAGGCGTTTTGTCCTGGTGGGATGTTCCCCGGTCTAAAGCTCAAGGCCTATTTTTAAAGGGTGCAAGAGCATAATTTGTTTTTTCAGCCAGCTGCTTTTTGTTGCAGTCCAGCAGAATTTGACGAGCTGTTGCGGTTGATGGACCTGCCTGGATTGACATTGACAAGGTGTATGACAATATTTGTCAGGCAGCTGTGAAGGCAACTCGTGGGTGGGATTCTGATGCGGAGTTGTTGCCCGAGGGTGACAATTTGCATGTCGTTCTGGATCGGTGGGCTTTGATTCGTTTCCGACTGGAAAATTCGCCACTGTTCATCTTGGCTTTTCCGAATGAACCCTAACTCTTCAGGAGCTAATGTTATGACTTCAGAGGCTGTGGCCAGAATAGGGATCATTACAGTTTCTGACCGGGCCAGTCGCGGCGAGTATGAAGATCGCGGCGGGCCGGCGATCGCCGTCTATCTGAAGGAGGTTCTGCTGACGGAGTTTCAGGCGGTGGCGCGGGTGGTTCCCGACGAACGGTTCCTGCTCGAGCAAACCCTCATAGAGTTGTGTGACGAACAGCGCTGCTGTTTGATTGTGACCACCGGCGGTACAGGCCCGGCAGAGCGGGACATCACCCCGGAAGCCACAGGGGCGGTGTGCGACAAGATGATGCCCGGTTTCGGCGAACTGATGCGCAAGGTGTCGCTGGAGAAGGTACCGACCGCCATTCTGTCCCGTCAGACCGCCGGCATTCGTGGCGGCTCGCTGATCGTCAACCTGCCCGGCCAGCCCAAGGCCATCGCCGAGTGTCTCGATGCGGTCTTTCCTGCCATTCCCTACTGCATCGATCTGCTCGGAGGGCCTTATCTGGAAACCGACGAGAAAAGGATAAAGGCCTTTCGTCCGGCTTCTGCTGTCAAAGGCGGTGGCGGTGCACGCCGTTGAGGGCGTCGAAAAATACTGTCTGGTTACGCAATTTGCTCAAGTTGATAATGTCAAAACCAATTGTTTTCACCACAGAGACGCCAAGAAATGCAAAGCCTCCTTTGTTTACCGGCTTTCTCTGTGTCTTTGTGGCTTGTGCAAGCGCAGCGAACGGGTGCGACAAGATTTTTTGAGTGCCTAAACCAAAACTTCTATGTATCACGCAAAGCCGCTAAGACGCCAAGAAAGGCGATACCCTTCAAGACTTGGTTTTCCTTTGCGACTTTGCGTCTTTAGTGAGCGTAGCGAACGGGCGTGAGATCGGTTTGCCACGGAATTCAAAACCTGACCTCACAGGGAAAACAACCAAGAAGCTTTTCTCGGTGCTCTCCAGTGAGCAAAGCGAACGGGTGATGATAGCGCTTTAGTAGTTTTCCTTGATCATTCTTTTTTCGCTTGAGTTTAGTGCATAACCAGAAAACCCTAACAGTTAAGTTTTGATGGATTTTAAAATACCTCAAGGTGCTACCGCAGCGACGTCTGCGGATTCGACCAACGGATCCCGACGCCAGCGCATCGGCCTGCTGCTGGGGCCGTTGCTTTTTTGCGCCTTCCTGTTGCTGCCGACGTTGCCGGGACTCGCCCCGGAAGGTCAGCGCATGCTGGCCGTGGCGGCGCTGATGGCCAGCTGGGGGATGACCGAGGCGATCCCCATTC
>ENA-ORCT01000686-ORCT01000686.1-marine-metagenome-genome-assembly--contig:-NODE-686-length-15266-cov-3.321351_pt1 | contig 15266 bp, 9 predicted proteins | sample MGYA00248632_ERZ508511 | MGnify/ENA primary metagenome ERZ508511 (study PRJEB26182, sample SAMN06268839) | marine metagenome | isolation source: Tt an P1-techrep anaerobic enrichment on pine from sediment...
GAAAATCTAAGCCCCAATCCTGAATAATAACGGCATCGACCCCCGCCTGCTCCAAAAAAGCAAGCACATCGAGCAAAGCCTCAATTTCAGCATTCTTAATTACCGTGTTCAGGGTGATGTAAATCTTCACCCGACGCTTTTTAGCTTCCTGCAAGGCAGCCAGCAAATCACTTTCGGTAAAATTTGCAGCGCGGCCACGCGCGTTAAAGCTTGTCAAGCCCAGATAAACTGCGTCGGCGCCACCTTCCAGGGCGGCATAAAACGACTCGGTGTTTCCGGCTGGCAAAAGCAATTCTGGATTTCGGGATCCCATAGACAATAGCGTTTTCACAAAAATAAGGATATTCTGGTGCTTCGGTCGTTTTTCGCTTTTAGGAATGCCAGATAAAGCCTTATTTTTACTAATTATAAATTACACATTTAGATCAAAATTGTTATCTGTAGATTGCAAAAATTCAAACTTCCTGCTTACTTTTGCTTACAGAAATTGGACCAGGAAACAGTGGAACACCTTATACACATACATCAAACACTTTTCGAGCAATCCCGCGAAACAATTCGCCGGGAATTGATCGATGAGATCGACTGGTCGCATCGGCTGATTTGTATCAAGGGCTTTCGTGGGGTAGGCAAAACAACCTTCCTGCTCAACCTTGTAGAAGAAAAATATGCTGATGACAAAACCTGCTTGTATGTTAATTTGAACAATTTTTACTTTACCAAACGCAAGATTTTCAATTTTGCCGACGAATTCTACAAAAAAGGCGGAAAAGTCCTGATTTTGGACCAGATCCATAAATACCCGGATTGGTCGGAAGAATTACGGGCGTGCTATGATCATCTTCCCGATCTGAAGATTGTTTTCACCGCATCGCCTGTTCTAAGGGTCATTGAAGGAAATGAAAATCTGAAAAACATCGCGAAAGTCTATCACCTTGAGGGTTTGTCGTTCCGTGAATATTTAAATTTTCACGGGAAATTTCAATTCAGACGTTACAAGCTGGACGAGATACTGACAAATCACCAGCAGATTGCCCAAGAGATTACAGAGCATGTTAAGCCTCTGGCCTACTTTCAGGAATATTTGCAAACCGGATTTTATCCGTATTTCCTGAATAACAAATCGTTTTATTACGAAACGCTGCTCAAACATGTAAACCTGGCTTTGGAGCTTGATGTAACTTATCTCAATCAATTGGAGTTAAAATATTTACCAAAACTGAGGAAGTTGCTGCAAATCACTGCCAGCGAGGTGCCTTTTTCGCCCAATATCAGCAAGGTAAGCAACGAAGTGGAAACTTCGCGGGCTACGATTATGAACTACTTGCGGTACCTGAAAAATGCGCGTCTGATTAATTTGCTGTTCCCTAACGGAAGCGAAGACCAATCGAAGAAACCCGATTTGATCTACATGCACAACACAAATCTGCTGCTTGCCGTCGAACCGAACAACAACAGTAACCGAAACTTACGAACGACTTTCTTTTACAACCAAGTGGGTTATCAACACCGGATAAAAAGCTCGGATAAGGCCGACTTTAAAATTAATGACAAATACCACTTTGTGATTGGTGGAAAATACACAGAGCCGGAAACAGAGGGAGTTTACGCTGCTGCCGACATGATTGAAGCAGGCAAAGGAAATAAAATTCCACTATGGCTGTTTGGATTTTTGTACTAGGTGCTGGATACTGGATGCTAGATACTAGATACTGGATGCTGGATAAAAGGATTGAAGAGAATTAGATGAATAAAAAGGATGTCTTATAAAAAGTTGGAAATATGGAATTTGGCTCGTGAGCTTTCAATTAAAGTTCACCAAATGACGCTGACCGAGCTTCCGGCTTTCGAGCTTTATGAAGAAGGCAGCCAGATTCGGCGTTCTTCAAAAAGCAACCGTTCATTGATTGTTGAAGGCTATGGAAGAAGGCAGTATAAACAAGATTTCATGCGCTTCCTTGTTAATGCGCTGGCTTCAAACGATGAGAGTATCGATCATTTAGAAACTTTGCGGGAAACCCAATCACTGAAAAACCAAAAGATTTACGAAGAGCTTCTTCAACTGGCAAACCTTTTAGGAATGAAACTTAATCGTTTTATTGAAGCGGTGAAAGAGAAACACAATCAATTGAAAGAACCAGATCAAGAATATTTTACAAACATACCTGCAATCCAAGATCAAGAATCAAGTATCGAGGATCACCTATCGAGAATCGAGAATCAAGTATCAAGCAACAAGAATCGAGAATCTAAAGAATATAAATCTGAAATTTAACTTGAATAACATGGCAAAAGAAAAAAAATTCATTACATGTGACGGAAACTACGCGGCAGCGTACATGAGTTACATGTTTAGCGAAGTCGCCTGTATCTATCCCATTACGCCATCATCAACCATGGCCGAATATGTGGATGAGTGGGCTGCAAAAGGGAAAAAGAACTTATTTGGACGTCCGGTACGTTTAGCAGAAATGCAAAGCGAGGGAGGTGCCGCCGGAGCTGTTCACGGAGCTTTACAATCCGGAGCATTAACTTCAACCTACACGGCCTCACAAGGTTTGTTGTTGATGATCCCCAACATGTATAAAATTGCCGGTGAATTGCTGCCGACTGTTTTCCACGTGAGCGCCCGTGCCTTGGCAGGACACGCATTGTCAATCTTTGGCGACCACTCCGATGTTTACGCCGCTCGTCAAACCGGATTCGCCATGCTGGCTGCCGGTTCGGTACAGGAAGAAATGGACTTGGCAGGTGTTTCGCACTTGGCTACCTTGAAATCACGCGTACCTTTCCTTTCATTCTTCGATGGATTCCGGACTTCACACGAAGTTCAAAAAATCGAAGCAATTGATCCGGAAGATATTCGCCCATTGATTGATTACGAGGCCCTGCAGGCATTCCGCGATCGCGCTTTAAATCCGGAAACTCCGCAAACCCGTGGTACTGCGCAAAACCCGGATATTTTCTTCCAGGCAAAAGAAGCCTCCAACGCATTCTACGATGCCGTTCCCGATATCGTGGAAGGCTACATGCAGGAAATCACTAAGCTGACCGGACGCGAATACCACCCGTTCACTTACTATGGTGATAAAGACGCGGAAAACATCATCATCGCGATGGGTTCAGTTACCGAGACCATTAAGGAAACCATTGACCACCTGGCTGCTCAGGGCAAAAAAGTTGGTTTGTTGTCGGTACACCTGTATCGTCCGTTCAGCGCCAAGTACTTTATGAATGCACTGCCAAAGTCGGTGAAACGCATTGCTATCCTCGACCGCAGCAAAGAGCCTGGAACAAACGGCGAACCACTGTATCTTGAAGTAAAAGACCTGTTCTACGGAAAAGAAAATGCTCCTCTAATTGTTGGCGGACGTTTTGGTTTGGGATCAAAAGATACCACTCCTTCGCAAATCATGTCGGTTTACGAAAACCTGGAACTTCCCGAGCCGAAAAACGGATTCACCCTGGGTATTGTTGATGACGTGACTTTCAAATCACTTCCGTTAAAAGAAGACATCAAAGTTTCTCCTGAAGGAACTTACGAAGCTAAATTCTACGGTTTAGGTTCGGATGGTACCGTTGGAGCAAACAAAAACTCCATCAAAATTATTGGTGACACGACTGATAAATTTTGCCAGGGTTATTTCGAGTACGACTCAAAAAAATCCGGTGGTTTCACTTGTTCGCACCTGCGTTTTGGCGACAGTCCGATCCGTTCGACATACCTAATCACTACGCCTGACTTTGTGGCTTGCCACGTTCCGGCTTATGTGAATTTATACGATGTATTGAAAGGTCTGAAAAAAGGCGGTTCATTCCTGCTGAACTCCATTTGGGATGAAGAAGAAACCAAAAAACGCCTGCCCGATGCCATGAAGCGTTACCTGGCCAAAAACGAGATCAACTTCTACATCATTAACGGAACGAAACTGGGCGAAGAGCTTGGTTTGGGAACCCGCACCAACACTATCATGCAGTCGGCTTTCTTCAAAATCACCGGTGTGATTCCTTACGATCAGGCGGTTGATGCCATGAAAAAAGCGATTGTAAAATCGTACGGTGCCAAAGGAGAAAAAATCGTTAACATGAACTTTGCCGCTGTTGAAGCCGGTGGTAAAAACGTGGTTAAAGTTACCGTTCCTGCCGACTGGAAAGAAATTAAGCTCGAAGAAGAAGTGGCCGCCACTGACCGTCCTGATTATATCAGCAAATTTGTTGACGTAATCAATGCGCAAAAAGGAAACAACCTGCCAGTATCTACCTTCAAAGGTTATGAAGATGGTACGTTTGAACAAGGAACCTCCGCTTTTGAAAAACGGGGAATCGCGGTCAACGTTCCGGAATGGCAGGAAGACAACTGTATTCAGTGTAACCAATGTGCATACGTTTGTCCTCACGCATCTATCCGTCCGTTCCTGCTCACCGAAGAAGAACTGGCGAATGCACCTGAGGGAACAGCTGTAAAAACGGCTACACCAACCAAGCAATTCCCTGACTTGAACTTCCGTATTCAGGTTTCAGTACTGGATTGTACAGGTTGTGGAAACTGCGCTGAAGTTTGTCCTTCCAAAGAGAAATCATTGATCATGAAACCGCTTGGAACGCAGGAGGCGGAAATTGCCCGCTGGGATTATATGGACAAAAAAGTCACCTACAAAGAAAAAGTAGTGGACAAATTCAAGTCGGTGAAAAACTCACAGTTTGCCCAGCCTTTGTTTGAGTTCTCCGGAGCTTGTGCCGGTTGTGGTGAAACACCATATATCAAGTTGATTACCCAATTGTTTGGCGAGCGCATGATGATTGCCAACGCAACCGGTTGTTCTTCTATTTACGGTGGATCGGCTCCGGCAACTCCTTATTGCAAGCACAAGGAAAGCGGCGAAGGACCAGCATGGGCCAACTCACTGTTTGAAGACAATGCCGAATATGGTTTTGGTATGGCTGAAGGTGTGAACGCTCAACGCGACCGCATTGAGATGATCATGAGCGAGGCTTTGCAAAAGGGTATTGGTGAAGATGTGAAAGCGGCTTTTACTGCCTGGATTGAAGGAAAAGACAATGCCGAAGCAAGCAAAGAAGCTTCAGCAAAAGTACTGGAAGTACTGGCTGGTAACGAAGAGACCTATGCCAAAGACATTCTGAGCCTGAAAAAATACCTGGTGAAAAAATCAGTTTGGGTATTTGGTGGCGACGGATGGGCCTATGACATCGGTTACGGTGGTTTAGATCACGTGTTGGCTTCGGGTGAAGATGTAAACGTATTGGTGATGGACACCGAAGTTTACTCCAACACCGGTGGTCAGGCGTCTAAATCAACTCCGGTTGGTGCTGTTGCCAAATTCGCTTCATCGGGTAAAAAAATCCGTAAGAAAGACTTGGGTGTTATGGCCATGTCGTACGGCTATGTTTACGTAGCACAAGTGGCTATGGGCGCTAACCAGGCACAATACCTGAAAGCGATTCGCGAAGCAGAAGCCTACCCGGGACCATCGCTGATCATCGCTTATTCTCCATGTATCAACCACGGGTTGCGTGCCAGCATGGGTGCCACCCAGGCTGAAGAGAAAAAAGCCGTTGAAGCAGGTTACTGGTCACTGTACCGCTACAACCCAATGCTTGAAGCTGAAGGAAAGAATCCTTTCGTGCTGGATTCAAAAGATCCGGACTGGAGCAAATTCCAGGACTTCCTGAACGGAGAAGTTCGTTATACTTCATTGAAAAAGTCATTCCCGGAACAAGCCGCCGAACTGTTCAAAGCGTCTGAAGAAAATGCCAAATGGCGTCATGCTTCATACAAAAGGTTCGCTGCCATGAACTTTACACCGGAAACGACCGAAGAAAAGTAAGCTGAGAAAAAAACCGTTTACTATAGTTCAAAAGCCATCTTCCCACGGGAGGGTGGCTTTTTTAATTGATGCGAATTATCTAAAGTATACTTTTCAACTAGCTGGCTGAATATTCTGATTGACACGAAAAAAGTTATCCGGATCGTATTTCTTCTTAACCTGCGCAAGCCGGTCATAATTATACCGGTAGCTTGCTTTAACCCTTTCCTGACCTTCGTCCATCATAAAATTGGAATAAGCTCCACCTAAAGAGAATGGATGCAGGGCGTCAAAATAATCTTTACACCATTGCGTAATAACACCAGCGTTTGCCGGGTTTGGATCAACTCCGACAATTACTCCTGCATATTTAGCATTTCGGTAAGCCCACGCCGTTTCATCCTTACCCACTCTGCTTGCTGCCCCACTAATAGGATACAAATGCATCTGGGAAAGTGGCGTAGGTATTTTCTGACCAAATTCCAGGTGTTTTTTCCTGGCCTCAGCACCAATATTGTCAAAAAAATCAGCACGCCAATACCACTGAAGACCCGCAGGAAGCAAACCATCAAATAGAGTTTGTATTGAAGGATAAGGCATTTCTCCAACATGTTCAAAAATGGGATTCATTTCCAAAATGGGCTCAAATACTTCTTTCGCGTTTTCAGTATCTCCTGCATAGCACCATATTATTCCACAAAAATGTTTTCCATGCAAATGCTCCGGGAAGGGAGGACCAGGAATTACCAAGGTGGCAATAAAGCCATTCAACTCATCAGGAGCCTGGTCAAGGAATGCATGATACCAGGACATCATCTCTTCGGTCTTCTCGATAGGCCACAAGGTTGGTCCGCCATAGACCGTTTTTAGTTGATGCGCTTGAAACTTAAAGGAAGTCACGATACCAAAGTTTCCACCTCCACCCCGAATCGCCCAAAACAAATCCTCATGTTGACTGGAATTGACGGTTACAAATGATCCATCAGCCAGAACCATATCAGCCTCAAGCAAATTATCAATCGTCAAACCATATTTACGCGACAAGTGGCCTACGCCTCCTCCGAGTGTAAGTCCTCCGACTCCGGTGGTAGAGATAATTCCGGCAGGTATCGCCAACCCAAAAGCATGAGTAGCATGATCCACTTCACCCCAGACATTACCCCCACCTACTCTTACGGTCTGGTCTTCCGTGTTCACTCTCACAAATTTCATCAGAGATAAATCAATCACCAGGCCTCCATCGCAAATTCCTAAACCTCCGGCATTGTGGCCGCCTCCTCTCACTGAAACGAGCAAGTGGTTGTCACGTCCAAAATTCACACAGTGAATTACATCAGCAACATCAGTACATTTTACAATCATGTCCGGATGTTTATCAATCATGCCGTTATACACTTTACGCGCTTCATCAAATTCAGGATGGGTTGGGAGAATCATCTCCCCTCTAATTTTTGAAGCCAGATCACGAACTAATGAAACTTCTAAATCTTGCACATGTTGTAACATTTCTTTTGATTGAAAAATTAAAAAGTTTATTGGGCAATGATCATCCCTTTTAATGACCATAAAATAGCAAGAACCTCTTTTTTAGATTCTTCATCAATAGCATGCTTGTCCAAAACAGACAAAACGTCGTCAATTGCCTGCATATATTCGGCCGGGCTAATATTCATTCCACGATGCGCTTCCGGCATCTCGCGCCCGTTGTATGTGACAGGGCCACCACTTCCGGCACAAAAAAATTCGACCGTATGCAGCTTTGCATTCGCTAATCGTTCCGGTGTTTCCAGGTAAGGCAGAAAACGTGAACTAATCACTGGATTTTTCATGTGCGCGTCAATCACATCATCTACAATTTTTGTAATACCTTCTCTTTCGCCAAGTCTTTCAAATAATGTTTTACTCATAACCTTCTGATTTTTATCATTTTCGTTTCACAGACACTGGTATGCCTGATTTTACAAACCCGGGAGCGATCAAGTCATCGCAGTCGGTTAGTCAAAATTAAGGCCTATTAATCGTCTGTGCTGACAAATTTCGTTCAACAATTAATACTTTTAGGTCTTTTTATGCAACAAAACGAAAGACGAAGCAAGATCAAACCACCTGGCTCAGGTATTCGGATGGCGACAAACCATATTTTTTATGAAAGCACTTGGCGAAATACGAGGGGCTGTTAAATCCGGTTTCGTAGGCAATCTCCGAAATATTCCCCGATTGTTGATCGATCAGGTTTAAAGCCCTACTTAAACGAAATTCCTTGATAAAATTATTGGGAGACATGCCGGTGAGCGAAACCATTTTCCGATACAATTGTGACTTGCTGTATCCCAGATGCATTCCAAAATCCTCCACATGCAGATCCGGGTTTTGCCAGGTCTCCGTTAGGTAGTTCATTAAGCGATTTAAAAATTTTTCATCGGAAGGATTCAAAATCTCAACCACATCGTCATCAATAAAGACATCCAGATTATCATTTTTGTAAAGCTTTTTGATTTCCAGAGACATGACAATCTTACCATCCGAAATATGAAACATCCGTTCAGCCGTTTGGACAGCCTCCTCAAAAAACTGTTTACCTTGGGTAACCGGCACACCTGCACTGATTCCTGTTTTAAGATTCCTGGCATCGCATTGCGTCTTTTCATGCCATTCGTGGTCAACCGTATGCAGTTCGATCGCACACTGAACGGCTTCCGAAACAGACTGGAACGACACCAGAAAACAGTTTTTGCTTTGCTTGACCAGCTGCCCCCCAAGCCGGTCAAAAACACCCGCCAACGAACGCATACAACTGGTAAAGTCCGTGTGTTGCAAATTTGGCGCATCAATCAACGGTGCATCATCAAACCCGGCAACCATAATTGCCCTGAATGCAGGGTCACGAATAATATTCGACTCGGTGTCGTGCGACTTTTCCGGATCGGCAATCCGTCCGAGAAATGACTCGACCACCTGCGAATCTACTTCAATAATCTGATGGGGAACCTCTCCATGAGCCTGGTCGTGCATTTGTTGAATCGCTTCTGCGTTGGGCGCTTCAATCAAACAAAAAGCGGTCTTACGTTTTTCGTCAAACCAGTAAGTTAATCCGTTACAATCAAATTGATCCTGAATTTTTAAATCCTGCTGATGTAATTGTGCCACAATCTCGGCAGTTACCTGCTCTGACACATCATGACGATCCATATAAATAGGCATAGCACTCGTTTTAAAGGTTAAGGCAACATCCCGTTACTGAACACAAACCATTGAATACTGAAATAGTTTGCTTTCGGAAGAATACCTTGCAACAAATCACACCTGGGTCATCAACTCAGCAACTCATACACTAAACCTTTATACAGTTTTTAGGGGCCAATTGTTATCCGTTTTTTATTGACCGGATAAGTTCGGGTCAGCTGCTCAGTAACCCGGCTCCAGCTTTTAACGCCGCACCAGCGCTCAGCCGTCATCCCGATGAAGATCGGGATCTGTAAGAAAAAAAGGATCAAGCCTCGTAATCATCCTCCGATATTTCATTTTCAAATCCAGCGGATTTGCATGTTTATAGAAAAGATGCATGGATACCAGCCGTACGATCCCATCCGGGATCGCATCTTTCCCCGGCTCCGGTTAGTGCTATAACCATTGGATGCCGCTGGCATCGTAAACGTGTCAGTGAGGGCTTCACTTGAAGTGAAACCCTCACTAAGCAGCACGAAGGCCTCAACAACTTTTAAAAACTTGCCAGATCAAAAAGGGCGTCACTAATTAATCACGGCTTACCCACCAAAAGAAGCCGTCACTATTTAGTCATAGCTTCCCTGACGAAAAGTGGAGTCGTCACTATTTAGTCACGACGTCCCCAATCAAAAAGTGAAGGCGCGACTATTTAGTCACGGCGTCCCCAATCAAAAAATGAAGGCGTGACTATTTAGTCATGGCTTCCCTGACAAAAAGTGGAGGCATTACTATTTAGTCATGGCTTGTCCAGGCAAAAAGTGGAGCCGTCACTATTTAGTCACGGCGTTCCCAAGCAAAAAGTGAGGGTGTGACTATTTAGTTGTGGCACCTTTTTGCACCAGCCACCCGGCGTACTGTGAAATATATTCGCTGCCGGACAAAAAGAGTCCCTTGCTTGAAACTATGTTCAAAAACATAATGTTTTCGAAAGACCGATACAATAGTTTGTCATAAATTGTGATACAATTAACCTGCCGGTCACCCAATCCCCTTCAACCCGATTCAGGAGCCGGTTATCATTTACAAATAAATTTTACCCATATGATTGAAAAAGTAATCACCACCAGTCGCACGACGGAAGTCGACGATCTTGCGTCCAGAGCGATTGGTGCCTTCAAGAAAACCGGATTAAGCAGCGACGCCTATTTGGCAGGCATCATGACCAGTTTGGAAGCCGAAGTGGCACGCCTGACCGCCGCCATTAAACGGATGAAAACAGAGTCGGAACTCGAGGAGCTGGATGAACTTCGCGACGATAAAATACGGGCGTTATTTTACCTGGAGTTGGGCTTGACGCATCACCCCGATGCTGCAATAAAGGCTGCGGCGGCGCAAGTGCTCGAGGTGCTTAACCATTACGGGCTGTCGGTTTTAAACGAAAGTTATGCCAGTGAATCATCTCTGGTTAATTCGATGCTTGGCGATTTAGCCAAAGCCAACTTGCAGGAGGCCATTGCACTGTGTTCGGGATGTGCTGAACTAATTGCCGCTGTGCAAACGGCCCAGGATAATTTTGAAGCGACCCGCATCGCCTACGAAGAAGAAAAAGGACAGGAAACGACCCTTGAAAATGCCACAGGCATTAAAAAGCAGGTGGTTGCCCAAATGAACCAGAAGCTGGTGGTTTACCTTCGCGCCATGGAGCAGGTTGATGTGGAAACCTACGGGCCTTTTGCCCGCACCATTGCCGAAATGATTGCCGAAAACAACGAAATGGTTAAACGGCGCCGCCCAAAAACAGCGCAAACAGAATAAAGATTGTTGATTGGGTTGAATGGTTAGGATGTCATTTTCGAAAGAAAGTGGCATCCTTTTTTTAGGAGGCTTTGATTTTAAGCAGTTAATATTTTTTTCTGGCCACGCCCGCGTTCGAAAAGCACCGTCAGGTGGAACATATGGGTAGAAATAGTCAAGGGCAAATAATATCCCGTCCCGGATGGGACGGAACTGGATTACCCGACGAACGATGCTACCCAAACCAGGTTCCTAACGGAACCATGGGCTAATCGATCATCCAACGAGCTACTATGAAAATTATTTGAGAAGCACCGTCAGGTGCCACATATGGGTAGAAATAGCCAAGGCAAATAATATCCCGTCCCGGATGGGACGGTACTCAATTACCTGGCGAACGATGCTACCCAGATCAGGTTCCTAACGGAACCATGGGCCAATCGATCATCCAACTAGCTACTATGAAAATTGATTGTTAGCTGAAGGATTTTGCTCAGCAGACCGCCCCCAATACTGCGTGGTGAAAACCCGGCTTCAAAACACTCCTCAAATTTGTTTTATTACCTTTGGAAAAACCTAACTTGATCAAAAATGGCTAACACTTACACTCAAATACATATTCAGGCTGTATTCTCTGTTCAAGATCGCTACTGTCTGATAAAAAAAACATGGAAAGATGAATTGTATCAATACATCACCGGAATCATTCAAAATTATGGGCATAAACTTCTGGCAATAAATGGTATGCCTGATCATATTCATGTCTTTTTTGGCATGAGACCCACCCAATCATTATCCGATTTGATGCAGAATGTTAAAGGAAGTTCGTCACAATGGATCAATGAAAAACGATTTATTTCTGGACGTTTTTCGTGGCAAGAGGGATATGGAGCTTTTTCGTACAGTAAATCTCAGGTTGATCCGGTTATAGAATACATAAAAAGACAGGAAATCCACCATCATAGGAAAACATTTCTGGAAGAGTATCTTGATTTTCTAGAACGTTTTCAGGTGCCATACGACGAGCGATATATTTTTAAACCAGTAGAATATAACATAGGTGACATTTGAGAAGCACCGTTAGGTGCAACATATGGGTAGAAACACGCGCAGATATTATCCCGTCCCAGATGGGACGGTACTGAATTACCCGACGAACGATGCTACCCAAATCAGGTTCCTAACGGAACCATGGGCCAATCAAACATCAATACGAATTCAGGGAAATTGATCGTCAACTGACAGAATTCGCACTTCGGCCCCAACCGATTTTCCGGTTTTCCGTTTACAGCACTTCAAAATACTTCACCTGCAAATAATCAGCCATCTCAATTGGCGTGTTAAGAATAAGCGCGCCCAACAAAATGATTCGTTCCGCTTGAAATTTTTCCTTGATTCGTTTCGATTGACTGACGATAAACGCATGGCTCTCTTCGAACAAGATGTTCAGCAACTGCTGTTCGGGCTGGTTGCGGGGAATGGTGTCGAGCCGTGGAGCTATCATCTGTCGTACCCGGGCTTGCTGGTAATCGTCGGGCTGCTGATCAGGCAAAACCGAATTCCCATCGAGCAGCATTTGGTAGGCTCCCAAAGCCGCACCGCACGAAAGGGTATCGCGCGCCTGCCCGGGCCGATGTACATAGCCCAAACGTTCTTCATTAATCGCCAGGTGTGGCCCAAAAAAGATAAAAGCGGATCCGGCATCGGGTATGTGATCACCAAAAGCATTGAATCCGGTTTCGCCGGTAAACGGATAACCCGTTAAGCCCCCCAAATGAAAGACATGGCCGAAATAATCGCGGATTTTTTCAATCACCGCGTTATTCAGCTCGTCGGGACAAAGCGAAACGGCTGCAATACTCTGGTCCACCTCCAGTCCAAACTCCTGTATCATCAGTTGGTAATGACTCTCCAATACCTGCTCGAAGGGCGCTGCACCAGGAAAAAGCGTTCGAATGCGCTTATCAATCGTTCTACTCATTGTCAATCAATCGTTCTTATCCGGTTGAACCAAGCGCATTGGCAATCGCATTGACGCATTGGAGCAAAGCAAAAAGATGTTCGTCTTCTCCGGGCAATTGTTTGCTTCGGCTATGGCGCCATTTCCGGAGGAGCTCAATTTGGGCCTCGTGCAAGTGATTCAGCGCTTCGGCCCTTAAAAGCGTTGAAAAGTAATGATTTTTTCTACGTTCCCGAAATGGTTTCTGAAGCAAATCCGACAACATGCTACGCGTGAGGGTCAACTCTTGCATAATTTTACCCATCATTCGGTCGCGGATAACCGGGTCTTCCACCAATCCAGCATACTTTTCCATGATGGTTTCGTCGGTGGCAGCCAGGCTCGAGTCTAAGTTGGTTATGACGTAGCGCACAAACGGATCGTACTTCATAAGTTTACACAACTGGTCATACTCAGGAGCGCTTTCGGTTTGCAACTCTTTCAGGGTCGATCCTACACCATACCAGCTCGTAATGTTGAAGCGCGACTGCGACCAGCTAAATACCCAGGGAATGGCACGTAAATCTTCGATGGTTCGCTTACCCGTCCGTCGGGCCGGCCGCGAGCCAATCTTACTCGACTCAATGACATCAATTGGCGTGGCTTCGGCAAAAAAACGGATGAAATCGGGATCACCGATCAGCTCGCGATAAAAATCGCGACCACGCTCGCCCAGCTTATGAAAAAGCTCGGCCACCGCGTCATTCTCGGCCGGAAAATGTTTGTGCAAAAGCGTTTGCGCGGTTACACTGGCCAACATCAACTCGAGGTTATAGGCTGCGTTCACTTTGTGTGCATATTTCCGTTCGATGGTTTCGCCCTGCTCGGTTACCCTGAACTTTCCGCTGATTGATCCTTGTGGCAAGGTTTTCACAAACCAATGCGATGGCCCGGATCCGCGGCTGATACTGCCCCCGGTGCCGTGAAAAAACCGAATGATCACCCCATGTTTTTGCCCTACCTTGGTGAGTGCTTGCTGCGCCTCGTGCAAAAACCAGGAGCTGGCCAAAATCCCTCCGTCCTTGTTGCTATCACTGTATCCGATCATTACATCCTGGTAAAGCTTTTCAGATTTGGCCCGTTCGCCCTGATACTTCAGACTGTTCATCACCACCGGATGACCGAGGTAATCGTCCATGATTTTAGGACTGCCCTGCAAATCCTCAATGGTTTCGAACAGAGGAACCACAGGCAGTTTAGCCGCCAGAGTGCTTCCATATTTAAAAGTCATTCCCGCTTCGCGCATAAACAAATACACGGTCAGTAAATCCTCCGTATTACGGGTCATGCTGATGATGAACTTGCCAATGGATCGGCGACTATATTTGTTGATATGATCGCTGACCACCTGAAAACTTTCAATCACGTTGCGGGCTTCTTCGCCGGTGCCGGAATGATCGACCAAAAAGGGGCGGTTAATGGTCAGTTCCTTGTCCAGAAAAGCCCGCTTCCCCCCGGCAACTGCCTCGATCCTATTTTCCTTGCTTTCGCCAAGCGACGCGGTGACCAGTTGCGAAAGCGCTTTTTCGTGATACTGACTGTTTTGCCGGATATCGAGTTGGGCCAGGTGAAAACCAAATACGGTAAGTAAGCGTTTACAGCGGCCAACATCAACCTGAGCGACCTCCGAAATTCCATATCTTTCCAGCTCACCGGCCAAAAAATCCAGATCTTCTACCAGCTGATCAGAGTTTTGGTAGCTGTTATCCCGGTCTTCCAGGGTCATATTGTATTCCTGGCTCAGATCAATCGGAAGCTTATGCAGCAAAAGCATCACGTAGGCTTTAAAAATTTCTTTGTTGTGCTCATGAAGAATTTGTTTGCCGTCAACTGCCAATTCTTTGGATAAATGGGCTACCCGATCACGGAATGACTTGCCCACCTGCTGAATATCAAGGTAAATACTGAGTTTTTGAGCCAAGGCCAGGAGCTCTTTTTTGACGATGATAAACGCGTGGATCCGTAACTTATCCAGCGTCATCCGGGTGATTTCGGCACTCACCAGCGGGTGCCCGTCCCGGTCTCCCCCAACCCAGTTTCCAAACGACAAGCCAGGAAACAGATCGGTGTCATTCAATAAGGCAACATCAAAGCCCGACTCCTTCCAGGCTTGCTTCAGGCGCTTATCTAAAAGAACGACCACGTCCGGGAAAACATCGGTCAGGTAGTGCAAAATATTGTCAAGCTCCGATTCGAGCCGGGGTTTTTCAATATAAATTTCACCGATATTCCACAACCGGTGAAGAATTTGTTTGATTTCGTCACGTATGTCTTCCCGTTCGATGCGGGTATACATTTGATTCTCCCGCTTTACCAGCAGCAAGTACAATTTCCGGTATTCCTGTAAAACCACCGAACGCTTCGCCTCAGTGGGATGAGCAGTAAGCACCGGCTCGACCAACACTTCGGGCAAAACCTCCAGTATCTGCTTTTCGGAAATCCCTTTTTCTTTCATCATCTTGAAGTTGGTAGCCCACAAGCCA
>ENA-ORCT01000687-ORCT01000687.1-marine-metagenome-genome-assembly--contig:-NODE-687-length-15241-cov-3.417172_pt1 | contig 15241 bp, 11 predicted proteins | sample MGYA00248632_ERZ508511 | MGnify/ENA primary metagenome ERZ508511 (study PRJEB26182, sample SAMN06268839) | marine metagenome | isolation source: Tt an P1-techrep anaerobic enrichment on pine from sediment...
AACAAATTGCTGGCCGGCTTCGACCCGGTCGCCGTAGACGCCGCCGGCTCCGAGCTGCTCGGCATTCCCTGGCGGCAGGTGGGGCATATCAAGATGGCCGATGGGGAGTTGGGCAGGGCTGAATAAGCCGGGGGCTCGAAACTGGCAAGAAGGGGATTATCATTTACCAAGCCCGATCGCTTTTTATTTGGGGCTGTCCTAGATAACTAGCCCATATGTTCTTTAACAAGTTGTTTTAACTGAGATAATTGTTCCTTTGGGTCAGGGGTATTAAATCGCCACTCGCACTCCTTCAAAAACAGCACAAAATGTTCTTTCGGAATGCCGTTGAATTTGCGTAGATGGCGCTTGGCCTGATTCCAAAAATTCTCTATTCCGTTGATGTGATTTCGACCTGCTGCAAACAGCTCTGAGTGATTGATTCGAACATGGTGAAAATCGCTCACATCGAGCACGTTGTAGCTATGCAAAGAGTCGGTAAATACGATGCTGTCTGGAACGATTTTCTGCTCCAGAATAGGTATTAAAGTGGCGGACTTTACATTCGGAACAATCTTCGTATAAACCCGCCCTCCACGCTTTAAGATCCCGAATACTGGGACTTTTCCGGCAGCACCTCGGCCACGTTTGCCTTTGCGCTTGCCGCCGAAATATGACTCGTCAACTTCGATCTCCCCAAAGAAGGGCGTTTCGTCTTCTATGGCCTGGTAGATCAGTTGACGTAAACGTTGAAAATAGTAGGCAGCAGTGTTGCGATTAACCCCAACCAGGGCTGCTGCTGTACGGGCCGTTGAACCCGACACAAAATGTTCGATGAGCCGATCTTGTTTGGCCTGGCTCAGGCGACTTTTTCTCATGCCGCTATCCTAGACATAAATCAGTTATCTAGGACAGCCCCATTTATTAAATTAAACTTTCCCGCTCTACAACATGGAAAAACCGCCCCAAAACTTACCATTTGCACAAACCCAATTCAAATCAAATAAGGTCACTCCGCCAGGCGAACGAAAGATACAGCAGCCTCTCATTGCTCTCAAACTGACGGTAACAATGCATAACTTTGTCATTGAGGATTAGAATGGAAAATGATACTTAAAAATATCCCGCCTCTCTCTTCTGAAAGGACTCCACCATGGACCGAAGCAAAGCGATCGAATCCTTTCTTCAACGTTTCTTCGGCAAAGCCTCGGACGACCTGTTCCAGCTCATCGAAGACATTAGCTTCATGCAGAAACGTTCCAGAAAAGAGGTCCTGTTTCTAGAAGGGGAAGAGGGCAGCAACCTGCACTTTCTGGTTGCCGGCCGGGTCAAGCTCTATCGGGCCAATGAGGAAGGCAAGGAGGCGGTGATTCGCTTCGTACAGGCGGGGGAGTTTTTTGCCGAGATTCTGCTGGAACTGCGCAACCGCTATCCGGTTAACGCCGTCGCCCTGGAAGACTGTCAGCTGTTGCTGATCGACGTCCACCGGCTTTTCGACAAGATTCAACAGACGCCAGGGCTGGCCATGGCCCTGATCGGCGCCCTGTCACAGCGCATCAGCTATCTGCTGAACCGCGTGGAGCAGTTGGCCATTGCCGATGTGCGGGAACGCTTTATCCGCTACCTGCATGTGCTCGATCAGGCCCACCGCACCGGGGTGGTCTTCCTGCCCGCCCCCAAGAGGGAAATAGCCCTGTTGCTCGGCACCACACCAGAGACCTTCTCCCGCCTTCTGAAAAAACTCTCGGAGGAAAATGTGATCCTGGTCCGCGGTAAAACCATTCAGTTGTTGAGCGGATTCAAGGAGTTACTCGCCAATCCGGACTGAGGCGTCCAACTGCGGAGCCCACGGATGGGCGACCAAAATCAAGGATGGATTTGCAAGTCCTTGATTTTGTGAGCAAGACGGAAACTTGGTTTTCGGCTTGCGGCGTTGGAAAAGGCCAGGGAGGATCTTTTTCAACAACCTTCTAAGGCCAAATGGCCAAACCTCTGTAGCAGAAGAGCTGCGGTGGGGGTTTGGCATAATCCGCCCTGCAGCGACGCGAGGTCGAACCCTGCCCGCACCAACCGTTCTTCGTCAAGATCGAGATAAGCCGCCATAACCTCGGCATCGAATTCAGGATGGAATTGCACACCCCAGGCTCGCGGCGCATAGCGCACCGCCTGATGCGGTTCATCCTTGCTGGAGGCCAGTGGCCGCGCCTTAGGCGGCAGCTCCAGCACCGCCTGACGGTGAAAAACCTGAGCGGGAAAGACCGTCGGCAGACCGGCAAACAGCGGATCGGCAGCCGTTTCCGGAAGCAGCTCGATATCCACCGTACCGAACTCTCCACCGCCGGAATGATTGCCGACCGTGCCGCCTAGAGCGTGGCCCAGCAACTGATGGCCGTAACAGATGCCCAGCACCGGCACGTCCCTCGAAACGGCTTCACCCAGCCAGGCAGCCAAGCGTTCGCTCCAGGGCCGCCGTTCGGTAACCATGGCATGCGAGCCGGTAACCACAATCCCGGCCAGTTCCACGGCAACGGGCAGGGAACAGCCGGCAAACGCCGTCACTACCTGCAACCGCTCCCGCGGCAGATCCAGCCCAGCCGCCACCCAATCGGCAAAATCTCCCTTGCGCCTTGCGAGGGCGGCAAAGGTACGACCTGCCTCAATAATACAAACCTGGTTGTTCATAGATTTCTACTTTAACGAATGTTGTTTCAGGTCATTGCGGCCACCTGCAGGCTTGCAAGGAACAGACCTGAAACCATTGAAATCGCTGGGCGGCAATTCGCGCAGTTTTCACTGACCGATGTGCATAGTTGATGAAAAAAATGCCGAATTTTTCGACAGGACGAGACATCTTTTTTGTGCAAGAAGCGCCTAAAACTGTTTACCGGCAGCCCCCACCCCCCTCTTCTCATGCCTCATCAACTGGCTGAAGAATCGGAGGTGCCCCCCGGATAGCGACGACGGAAAACACCCGCCGCTCCAGGCCAGGGGACGAAAAACTGCCTTTCCTGTGCGCCCAGGCTCTCCTTGGCACCGATCATCAGTGCGCCGCCGGGACGCAGGGCCCGCCACAAGCGGCGTGCCGACTGCAGACGACGAGCGCCGCGGTAATAGGTAAAGGGGAGGTAGCGGGCCATAATCAGGTCGAAGGTGGCGGGTGGCGGCTCAGTCATGAAGTTGTGGCGACAGAAGTACACCTGTCGGCTCACTGTTGGCGACAATCGCCAGAAATTATCCCGGGCAGAAAACCACTTTGCCCGCAGATCAGCGGGCAGCTCCCGCAGCGAGGAGCCCTTGTAGACAGCCTCTCGAGCTCGTTGCAGCACAACCGCATCGACATCGCTGGCCAGGACGCACAGTCTCTGCCGGGAATGGCGGGCCTGCAGGCGCCCCTGCCACAACAACGCCAGGCTGTAAGGTTCCTCGCCGCAGGCGCAGCCGACACACCATGCCCGCAGATATCGATGACCGCTGCCGGCAGCCAGCAGCTGCGGCAACACCCGCTGTTGCAGATTGTCCCAAACGGATTTATCGCGAAAAAAGCGGCTGACCGTGACGGCCATCCGTTCCGCAAGCCCGCTGGCCTCAGCGACATCCTCCTGCAGACGATCGCGATACTCTTCGAAACCTGTCAGGCCAAGTTCGGCAATGCGTTCCAGCAGGCGATGCCGGGCGCTTCGCCGGCGATATTTTCGCCAGTCTAGATCAAGCGGGGGACAGACCTGCTTTAAAAAAGCATCGAACTGCACAGCATCCTCCGGCCTAGGAGGCTGTCGGACTTTCCATGACCGACTGCAAAATCGTCTAGTCGGTCCATATTTCCGATAATTTTCGGCAAATAGCCCTGCTATTCGCTCTCAAATTCTCAAAAATCTAGCCTCGAACAGCCAATTTTTCGTTTCGGCCCGTTAAGTCCGACAGCCTCCCAGGAGGCGGTGATCTCAAACCATGGTAACACCCCCATTGAAAGGAGATGTAAATGACTGGTCCGAGAAAGCTCCGTTTCAAATTTCCCCGCATCCTGGCTTTGCTGGCGGTTTTCTGTCTGGGGAGTGCCAGCCTTGCCCAAGCGCAGGACCTGGATCTGGCCGCCGGCGAGGAAGCGAAGGCCCGCGGCAATCTCATCGGCCTGGGGATCGGCTATGCCCCCGATTATGAAGGCTCGGAGGATTATGAGCCGGTGCCGCTGGTCAGGGCCGTCTACGTCATGAGGAACGGCATGTCGCTTTCCTTCCTGGGCAGTACCCTGCGATTTAACCTGGTGCCCGACAGTCCCTGGAACGCCGGGTTGATCGCCCGTTACCGTCCGGAGCGAAACGACGTCGACAATGACAAGGTCGACCGTATGAAGAAGGTTGATGCCGCTTTCGAACTTGGCGGTTTCGCTGCCTATCGTATGGACCAGTGGACGTTCTCTCTGGCGCTGCTGGGTGATGTTGCCGATGCTCACGACGGCTATCTGCTGGAGTTCAGCACCGGCTACAAATATCCCCTCTCGGCGGACAGCCACATGACCTGGTTTCTCTCCGCCAGTTTTGCCGATGAAGATTACATGAACACCTATTTCGGGGTCAACTCGTCGGATGCGGCGCGCAGCGGCCTGTCGAGGTACAAGGCCGACTCCGGAATCAAGGATGTCGGACTGGGGTTGCTCTACGAAACCGGGTTGTCGCGCCACTGGAACCTGCTGGCCGGCTTCAAATACAGCAGGCTGCTCGACGAGGCGGCCGACAGCCCCTTGGTCGATGACGAGGGTTCGGAAAATCAGTTGCTGGTCGGGGCGGTTATCAGCTATGTCTTCTGACCGGCGCTAGATCCCGCTGGCTGCATGGAAGGGGAAGTCGACAGAGCAGGGTGGCTTCCCCCTTCATTTTTGCCAGGGGCCGGCTAGGTATTTCCGGTCGGTATGTTAGATTTTTAGGGTTGCCAAGAATTGTCGCCCCCGGCCATGCGGTGACCGGATCGAAGACTGTACATCGAACCAAGCCAGCTATGCCCGTACCACCGATGAAAGACAGGAGGCTGCCGATGGCACCCGACATTTTCCGTTGCTTTCCCAACCTGGAACGTGAGGAACGTAAGGAGCTGGTCGCAAAGCTTACCGAGGCGTCGGAATGGAACATTAATTTCGGCATCATGCTGGGCTGTTCGGTACTCATCGCGGCCCTCGGGCTGTTGGTGAATGCTCCCGCCGTTATTATCGGCGCCATGCTGGTGGCCCCTTTGATGACCCCTCTGATCGGGGCCGGCCTGGCCCTGGTGCAGGGAAACCTGCAGCTCTTTCGCACCGCCTCTCACACTATGCTGCTCGGCACCGCGTTATCCTTGCTGCTCGGTTTTCTGGTCGAGGTGCTGACCCCGAAGATCGATATGGCGCCGGAGCTGGTTGCCCGCGGGGCACCTAATATTCTGGATCTTTTTATCGCTTTTTTTGCCGGTGTCGCTGCGGCTTATGCGGTAGCGCGGCCCCAACTTTCCGGTGCCCTGCCCGGGGTGGCCATTGCCGTCGCCCTGGTGCCGCCACTCAGCGCCTGTGCGATTTCACTCGGATCGGGCCAGTGGAGGGTCGCCGAAGGGGCGGCTATTCTTTACATCACCAATCTGGTGGCGATCGTGTTGGGCAGCGCGCTGGTCTTCTATAGCCATGGTCTTCAGGTCTCGCGTCTTGCCAGCGGGGGCAGTCAAAGGTTTATGACTCGGGCGGCGATCACCCTGGTTTGTCTGTTGGTGCTGCTGGCGGCGCCGCTGGGCTATCGCCTGGAAGAGCAGCGGCGTACCAGCGTATTCCAGCCTTTGGCCCATCCTCTGCCGAAGGAGGCCTATGAGGCTCTGATCTCGCGCCTGGCCACTGAGCCCGGCATCGAGTTCATTTTAGGTACGCGGGCTGCCGTTGACCGGCCGGTGGATGTGGCTATCTATCTCTCCGCCATCGTTCCCGTCAAACAAACGCTTATTGAAGAACTTCAGGAAATTGTCCGAAAAAAAATGGGCAAAGATCTCGTGACGGTCGTCATTCCCCTGGAGGGGGCGAAGATAATCAGGTCCACCGAGTAATGACGGTAAAAATCGATCCGTTTCAGTGCAACGTTTTGGAGAAGGGGTATACTGGATAGAAAAATTTAACCTCCAGGAGGCACCCATGCAGGACAAGGACACCATCCGCACCGGCTTGACTCCCGAAACGATTGCCCAGGCCTTTCTGGACAATCTCTACTACCTTCAGGGGCGAATCCCGGCTCTGGCTACGCCGAACGATCGTTACATGGCCCTTGCCTATACGGTCCGCGACCGGATGCTCGCCAAGTGGGTCACGGACCTGGAGGAATTACTCCGATTCGAGAAACAAAAACAGACCAAGCTTGTCAGCTACTTTTCCGCAGAATTCCTCCCCGGCCCGCATCTGGGTAATAACCTGATCAATCTCGGAATTTACCGGCAAACAGCACAGGCCCTCGACCAGTTGGGGTACAGGCTGGAGGATATTCTCGCCGAAGAGGAGGAACCGGGACTCGGCAACGGCGGGCTAGGCCGCCTCGCCTCCTGTTACCTGGATTCCCTGGCGACCCTTGGCGTTCCGGCCTTTGGTTACGGCATACGTTACGAATTCGGGATTTTCGACCAGAAGATCTGCGACGGTTGGCAGGTGGAAGTCACCGACAAGTGGCTTCGGTTCGGCAACCCGTGGGAGATTGAGCGACCTGAACTCGCCCTGCAGGTGAAACTGGGGGGGCATACGGAGACCTACCACGATGAACAAGGTCGTTTTCGGGTGCGCTGGGTGCCCGCCATGGTGATTCAGGGCATCCCCTATGATACGCCTATTCTCGGTTTCCGCGGCGGCCTCTGCAACACACTTCGACTCTGGAAGGCTGAAGCGGTGGAATCTTTCGACTTCGAGGATTTCAACGTGGGAGATTATTATGCCGCGGTGGAGGAGAAGGTCAGATCGGAAACGATCTCCAAGGTTCTCTACCCCAATGACGAGCCGCTGGTGGGCAAGAAATTGCGCCTCGCCCAACAATATTTCTTTGTCGCCTGCTCTCTGCAGGACCTGCTTCGTGTCGCCGCACATCTCGACATCCCCATCGATCAATTCCACCGCCGCTTTCCAGTGCAGTTGAATGATACCCATCCGTCCATTGCCGTTGCCGAACTGATGAGGCTGCTGGTGGACGAGCATGGGATGGGGTGGGAAGAGGCCTGGAAAATCACGCAAAAGACCTTCGGTTACACTAATCACACCCTGTTGCCCGAAGCGCTGGAAAAATGGCCTGTGGAGCTGTTCCGGCAGGTTCTGCCCCGCCACCTGGAGATCATTTTCGAGATCAACCACCGTTTCCTGGAGGAGTTGCGGACGGTGAAGGGCGTTGACGAACATCAGTTGGGCCGTCTCTCCCTCATTGACGAAGCGGGAGAAAGGTATGTGCGAATGGCCCACCTGGCCAGCGTGGGCAGCCATACCATCAACGGGGTGGCAAAACTCCATTCCCGCTTGCTCAAGCAGCATGTCATGCACGATTTTTATGAACTCTTCCCGAAAAAGTTCACCAATGTCACCAACGGGATCACGCCGCGGCGTTGGCTGGTGCTCAGCAATCCCAAACTTGCCGAGCTGATTTGCGAGGCGATCGGCGATGGCTGGATCAAGCATCTCGAGGAGCTCAGGGGGCTAGAGGCCTTTGCCGACGACGCCTCCTTCCAGCAGAAGTGGCGCCAGATCAAGCGGGACAACAAAGACGCGCTTGCGACCCTTATCGAAGGGCGTACCGGGATCAGCGTCGATCCCGGCTCCCTCTACGATGTTCTGGTCAAACGTATCCATGAGTACAAGCGTCAGCACCTCCAGGCCCTGCACATCGTGGCGCTCTATGCGCGCCTGCTGCGAGATCCCGAGGCGGACCTGCTTCCCAGGACCTTCATCTTCGGCGGCAAGGCGGCCCCTGGCTACCGGATGGCGAAGCTCATCATCAAGCTCATCAATTCGCTTGCGGATGTGATCAATGACCACCCCGATGTGCGAGGTCGGCTGAAGATCGCTTTTCTCCCCGACTTCAGCGTCAAGAGCGCCCAGCAGATCTATCCTGCAGCCGACCTCTCGGAACAGATCTCCATGGCCGGCAAGGAGGCCTCAGGAACAGGCAACATGAAATTTGCCCTGAATGGCGCTCTGACCATCGGGACTCTGGATGGGGCCAACGTGGAAATTCGCCAGGAAGTCGGCGCAGAGAATTTCTTCCTCTTCGGCCTGAATGCCGAGGAGGTGCGCAGTATGAAAGCGGGGGGCTATAACCCCCGTGACTACTATGCGTCCAATGCCACCCTCAAAGAAGCAATCGACCTCATCGGGGCGGGACATTTCTCCCAAGGTGATAAGAATCTTTTCGCTCCCCTCGTCGATGCGCTGCTGGCCCACGATTACTATCTGTTGCTGGCCGACTTTCAAGCCTATTTCGACTGTCAGGAGCGGGTGTCGACGGTGTTTCAGGACCAGGAGGCCTGGACCCGCATGTCGATCCTGAATGTCGCCCGTATCGGCAAGTTTTCCTCGGACCGATCGATCAGGGATTATTGCTCCAGGGTGTGGAAAGTGAAGCCTGAGGACTGACGATGGAGAAAAATGAACAGCCGCCGCCGTGCGGTCAAGCCGGCATGGCCGAGGACGCCTCCCTGTGTCGGTTGTCCGGGGAAGATTCCTGCTACTTTGCCCGGTCCGGTCACGGGCAGAGCCACCCCTTAGGTGCGACCCTCTGCTGCGACGGTGTGAATTTCAGCGTTTACAGTAAAAGCTGCACGGCCATGGAGCTTTTGCTGTTCGACCACGTCGACGCTCCACGCCCATCCCGCATTATTGCTCTGGAGCCGGAGACCAACCGCACCTGCCACTACTGGCACGTCTTCGTGCCGGATCTCAAGCCCGGCCAGCTTTACGGCTACCGTTGCGATGGCCCTTTCATGCCGGAACAGGGGCATCGTTTCGATCCGCAAAAGGTGCTGCTCGATCCTTACGGAAAGGCCATGGCGGTCCCGAAGGGATACAGCCGCAAGCGGTCCAGCGAGCCGGGAGAAAATATCGCTTCGGCCTTAAAAAGTGTCGTGGTCGACCCGCGCGCTTACGACTGGGAAGGAGATGCCCCGATCAAGCGGCCTTTTTCCCGAAGTGTGATCTACGAACTGCACGTCGGAGGCTTCACCCGCCATCCCGGTTCCGGCGTCGCCGCCGATAAGCAGGGCACCTATGCCGGCCTGGTAGAAAAAATACCCTATCTTCTGGAACTCGGTGTCACGGCTGTTGAACTGTTGCCGGTCTTTCAGTACGACTGGCAGGACGCTCCCCCCGGGCAGGTGAACTACTGGGGATACAGCCCGGTATCCTTTTTCGTTCCCCATCATGCCTACAGTAGTCGGCAGGATCCGCTGGAAGTGCTGGACGAATTCCGGGATATGGTAAAGGCCCTGCATCGGGCGGGCATCGAGGTGATTCTCGATGTGGTATTCAACCATACTGCCGAAGGGGACGAGCATGGCCCGACCCTCTGCTTCAAGGGACTGGAAAACGGCACCTACTACATCCCCGGCTCGCATCGGGCCGAATTTGCCAATTTCAGCGGTACCGGCAACACCCTCAATGCCAACAATTCCGTCGTTCGCAGGATGATTGTCGACAGCCTTCATTATTGGGTGGAGGTGATGCATGTGGACGGCTTCCGTTTCGATCTCGCCTCTATTCTGGCTCGTGACGAGGACGGCCGGCCCATGCAAAACCCGCCCATTCTGTGGGATATCGATTCCGACCCGGCGTTGGCCGGGATCAAGCTGATCGCCGAAGCCTGGGATGCCGCGGGGCTCTATCATGTGGGAAGTTTCGTCGGCGACAACTGGAAGGAATGGAACGGCCGGTTCAGAGATGATGTCAGGGGCTTTTTCCGCGGTGTTCCCGGCACGGTCGAGCCTTTTGCCAAGCGGTTGCTGGGCAGTCCGGACATTTACGGCCACGAAGAACGCGAGCCTGAACAAAGCGTCCATTTTATCACCTGCCATGACGGCTTCACCTTGAATGATCTCGTTTCCTACAATACCAAGCACAATAAAGCCAATGGCGAGAACAACCGTGACGGCTGCAATCATAACCTGAGTTGGAACTGTGGGGTCGAAGGGCCGAGCGACGATCCAGACATCGAGTGCCTGCGCAAAAGGCAGATCAAGAATTTCCTGACAGCCACCCTGGTAGCCATCGGTGCGCCGATGCTTCTGATGGGCGACGAGATGCGCCGCAGCCAGCAGGGCAACAATAATGCCTACTGCCAGGACAATGAACTGTCCTGGCTCGATTGGAGCCTGCTCGACCGGCACCAGGACATCTATCGCTTCTGTCGCCTGTTGATCCGCCAACGACTGCGTCGCTTCGCGGCCACCAAAGAGCTCGGCTTGAGTCTCAACCAGCTTTTGGAGCGGGCCCGTATCGAGTGGCACGGTGTCCATTTGCATCGCCCCGACTGGAGTTACGATTCCCACAGCATTGCGTTGGGCGCCTGGAGTCTGGACGAACGGCTGAGATTTCATCTGATGTTCAACGCCTATCACGAAGCGCTTGAATTCGAACTGCCCGCTCCCGTCAGCGGTCTTGTCTCGGGGTGGCGACGTTGGATCGATACCTTTCTTGAAGCTCCGGAGGATATTGCCGATCCGCTTGGTGCACCGCTGGTGGACGGAAGCAGTTACGTTGTGCAGCCGCGTTCCACGGTGGTGCTCTTTGCCAGAAGCACCGACAGAGGGCCGGAGGTTGCAGAATCTCCGGAAACCAGGAAGGACATTAGGACATGACTGAAACGGACCTGAACTTTGAAATCGCCCACTTGGGGCCCTGCCGCATTCCATCGCCGATGAATGGGGTCCGCTTTGTCAACGATGACACGCGGGTGAGCTACGAATCGCACCTCGGCAGTATCCTCGGCTGTCTCGATGAGGGCAGGGCGCTTCCCGGTATGGAGCTGGCCGGGCCGAGGGAGAAAATCTATTTCGATCCCTCGAAACTCAAGTGCGGCATCGTGACCTGCGGCGGTGTCTGTCCCGGCCTCAATGAAGTCATCCGGGCCCTGGTGATGAGCCTGTTCTATCACTATGGCGTGCAAACGGTTTTCGGCTTTAAATACGGCTTTGAGGGACTTACCTACCGTTACGGGCACACTCCGCTGGAGCTCACCCCACAAAATGTAAATTTCGTCCACGGTCTGGGCGGCAGCATTCTGGGAACCTCCCGCGGCCCTCAGGATGTCTCCGAAATGGTCGATTGTCTGGAGCGCCTGAACATCGGCATCCTGTTTGCCATCGGTGGTGACGGAACCCTTAAAGGGGCAGGGGCGATCGCCGCCGAGATCGAACAGAGGGGCCTGAAAACCGCGGTGATCGGGATCCCCAAAACCATCGACAACGACATCTCCTTCATCGAGAAGTCTTTCGGTTTTGAAACAGCGGTGACGGCGGCCAGCAAAATCACCAATGCCTCCCATATCGAGGCCACCGGCCATCGCAACGGCATCGGCCTGGTCAAGCTCATGGGGCGTGAGTCCGGGTTCATTGCCGCCTACTCGGTGTTGGCCGACAACAATGTCAATTTCTGCCTCATCCCCGAGGTTCCTTTCACCCTGGAAGGTTTTTTGCCGGTGCTCGAAAAACGGCTCGAGCGCCGGGGACATGCGGTGATTGTGGTGGCCGAGGGGGCGGGGCAGAATCTGCTCCACAGCCAACAAGAACGGGACGCTTCCGGCAATATCCGCTTCGGCGACATCGGCCTGTTTCTCAAGGATGCCATCAACGACCATTTTAAGGAGCTCGGCCGCGAAGTAAATCTGAAATATTTCGATCCCAGTTACACTATCCGCAGTGTACCGGCGACACCTCACGACTCGGCCTTCTGTCTCCTGCTGGGGCATAACGCGGTGCATGCCGCAATGACCGGACGGACCAATATGGTGCTCGGTCTCTGGAAGGGCGAGTTCACCCACGTGCCGATCTCTCTGGCCGTTTCCAAACGGAAACAGATCGATCCGGGTGGATGGCTTTGGAGCAGCGTGCTGGCCTCCACCGGCCAGCCAAGGCATATGGGCTGATGGTTATGCCCGGCACGGATAAGTGATTTCCTTTGCCCTGGTTCGCCAAGTAACCCCGGGGGAATTGTCACTCCGGGGCTCCGACGGTTGGCAATCGTTCCGGAAAGACGTTCAGGAGAACAGACATGGCTCTTCCACACAATAAAACCAAGATCGTCTGCACTATCGGCCCGGCCTCCGACTCCCCGGCCATCATGGAGCAGCTGCTGCTGGCGGGCATGAACGTGGCGCGACTGAACTTTTCCCACGGCGACTTTTCCACCCATGGCCAGGTGATCGAAAACCTGCGCGCGGCCTCTGTGGCCACCGGCCGACCGGTGGCCATTCTTGCGGATCTTCCCGGCCCAAAGATACGGATCGGTCAACTGGACCAGGAGCCGATCGAACTGCGCTCTGGTGAACTTTTTATCCTGACTGCTGAAAACATTCTGGGAGATGCCCAGAGGGTTTCGGTGAGTTTTACCCAACTGCCTCAGGTGGTCAGGCCCGGCGACACCCTCTTTCTGAACGATGGCCTCATCGAGCTTCGGGCAGAGGCAGTGGAGGGACAGGACATCCACTGTCGGGTCGTCGTTGGCGGCGAGCTCAGGTCTCGCAAGGGGATCAATTTGCCGGGGATCGATCTTGGGATCAGCGCCTTTACCGAACATGACCATGACTGTTTGAAATTCGCCCTTGAGAAGGGCGTGGATGCGGTTAGTCAATCGTTCGTCAACCGGGCCGACGATATCAAAGCGGTTCGCTCCGCAGCGGAAGCCCTCGGCTTCCAACCGTTCATCATCGCCAAGATCGAGCGCTCCAGTGCCCTCGAGCATCTCGAGGAGATCATGGAGGCGACCGATGGCATCATGATCGCCCGCGGCGATTTGGGAGTGGAGCTCCCCATCGAGCAGATTCCCATTTTGCAGAAACGCCTTATGCGGCATGCCATGATGCGCGGCAAGCCGGTAATCACCGCCACCCAGATGCTGGAATCCATGACCCAGAACCGGCGTCCCACGCGGGCGGAAGCGACCGATGTAGCCAACGCCATTCTGGACGGTACCGACTGCGTCATGCTGTCCGGCGAATCGGCCATGGGGATGTACCCGGTGGACGCTGTGGAGATGCTGGCCCGGATCGCGGCTGCCATCGAGCAGCATCGTCCGGCCATCGGCGTCAGCGAGCTATTCAAGGGGGTCGAGCTCAAAAACCGGCTTCAGCCGGCCCATCTTATTGCCTTAGCGGTGGAACGCAGTCTTGAATACGCCACGCCCTCAGCGGTCTTCGTTCCGACTCGCAGCGGGGCAACCGCGCGGCGTATCGCTTCCTTCCGATTGCCGGTGTGGATCGTTGCCATCAGCTCGCAACAGGCCACTTGTCAGCGTCTGTTGTTCTCTTCGGGGGTCTGGCCGATAAATGAGACGGAGCATCCCAAAGACTGGACACCCTACGTGAAAAAATGGATGGCCCGGCTGGGACTGGAGGGGGATCTCGTCTTGCTCACCGAAGGTCCTTCAACCAAGCACCCCGAGACAAATAACCGCCTTGAGGTTATCGATTTGAACAGGACCTGACCGGAAAAGTCTGCCGGCTTCCGCCACGGTTCAAGAACATGCGCAAAGCAGCGTTGTCGACCTTTCCATGAAGATGGAGCGGCCGGTGACGGTGCAGCAGATCGATGATGCGGTGCTCGCCGCGGCCGAAGGCTGTTGCCCGGTTGACCCGGGCTTTTTGGACCTCAACGCAGGGTACAGATTTCGCCGGCATAGCGCTTCAGGATCTCCTCCTCCACCGTTACCCCCAGGCCGGGATGGACAGGGACAGCCGGCGGTTTTCCTCCCGGCCGGAACTGCAACACCGGTTCTGCGGGGTCCTCCCCAAGCAGCAAACGCCCGAAGCAGCCTTCCGCATAGGTCACCTCAGTCACGGCGGTCACCAGCGTCAGGTGCGCAGCGGACAACAGCGACGACTCGCCGACCTGGCAACCGATCTGCACCGTCAGGCCCGCTGCGAGGGCCTCGCGGCAGCGTTGGTGGGAAGCCACCAGCCCGCCGCATTTGGAAATCCGTACGTTGACGGCGGTGCAGGCTTTATCGCGGATCAGCCGGTCAAGGGAGTCGCGGTCATTCAGGCTTTCGTCGACCATGATGCCCACCCTGCTTTCGCGCACCAGCCGGGCCAGCCCTGGAAGGTCCGAGGCCGCCACCGGCTGTTCGCAGCTGGTGACCCCGAGGGAGGCGAGGGCGGGCAGTTCCGTTAGCGCCTCCTCTGCCGTCCACGCCATGTTGGCATCCACCCGCAAGCCGCACCCCTTGCCCAGGACCCGGCGCACCCGCCGGGTCTGGGTGGCGGCTCGGCCTTTTTCAACCTTGATTTTCACCTGCGGAAAGCGGAGCAGCCGGATCAGCAGCAGTTTCTTGAGGCCGGCGTCGGAAGAGATTACCGGGCTGTAACGCAGCCGGGCAGGCCAGTGTCGCATATCATTGAGCCACACCCGCTGCTTTTCGGCCTTGCCGAAGACATCGAGCAACGCCAGGTCCACAGCACACCAGGCGGCGGTCTGGGGCCGCTTCGGCGATACCCAGTCGGGAGGTGCCTTGCCGTCGCAATTGGCCAGAAAATCCTTCAGCTCATCCAACCCGGCAAATTCCCGCCCCAACAGATGTGGCAGGATTGCCTCCTTGAGCAGCTTGAAGGTTTCCGCCCTGGATTCACCTGAGACGTAATCCCGCGGCAGGCATTCGCCGAAGCCGACGGCCCCCGTATCGGTGGTGCACTTCAGAAAGAGGCTGTCGGAGGTGGCCCGCACCGCCGCGGCGTGCTTGAACGGCTTGCGGAAGGGGAGGTCGGTGGCAAAGAGGGTGAACTCGGTAATGCGTGGCATGATAGGGGCGTACCTTTCTGCTCCCGGAGGAAGTCTGCTTAGGGGGTTCCGTCGTCATGGCCCAGGAGGAGGAACCAGGCCGCCAGGTCCTCGAAAAACGCGTCCCGCTCCCGGCTGAACTCCAGGATATGCTCTGCATCGTCATAGCTGGTCAGCAGCCTTTCCTCAGCGGGAAGGGAGGCAAAGAAGCGCCGGTTGCCGGCGTTGTCGCAGATTGGGTCTTCGTCCGCCAGGGCCATGAATACCGGCATGGTCAGCTGGTCGACATGGCGGTTGATATAACGGCGGG
>ENA-ORCT01000689-ORCT01000689.1-marine-metagenome-genome-assembly--contig:-NODE-689-length-15186-cov-3.158713_pt1 | contig 15186 bp, 13 predicted proteins | sample MGYA00248632_ERZ508511 | MGnify/ENA primary metagenome ERZ508511 (study PRJEB26182, sample SAMN06268839) | marine metagenome | isolation source: Tt an P1-techrep anaerobic enrichment on pine from sediment...
TGGGCCATTTCCCGGGCCGTGCCCGAGGCCACGATGCGCCCCGACTCCAGCAGGTGGCAGGTGTCGGCAACCTCCAAGGCCAGCTTGGCCTCCTGTTCAACCATCAAAAGGGTTACGCCCCACTCCTGGTTGATGCGGAGCAGGGTGTTGTAGATATCTCTCACCACCATGGGAGCCAGGCCCATGGATATCTCGTCGGACAGGATCATTTTGGGCTGGCTCATGAGCGAGCGGCCCACGGCCAGCATCTGCTGTTCGCCTCCGCTCATGGTGCCGGCCAGCTGCTTTTGGCGCTCGGCCAGGCGGGGGAAAAGCCCGAACACCTGCTCTATGATTTCTTTCTTGCGGCCCGCATCCTTGAGGATGGTGGCGCCCAGCTCCAGGTTTTCCCACACCGTCATCTTGGGAAACACCAGGCGCCCCTCGGGTATCTGGCTGATTCCCAGGGACACGATCTCATGGGCCGGCACTCCGTCCAGGCGCTGGCCGTTGAAATGAATCTCGCCCGCAGACAGCGGCAGCAGCCCGCTGACGGCGTTTACTATGCTGCTCTTGCCCGCGCCGTTGGCTCCCAAGAGAGACACCCGTTCCCCGGCCCTCACCTCAAAGGACACCCGGTCCAGGGCCACGGCCGGGCCGTAGCCCGCCTTCACATCCTTTAGTTGCAATAAGGCCAACCCTACTCTCCCAGATAGGACTTGATCACCGCGGGATCGCGCTGTATTTCGGCGGGAGCGCCCTCGGCTATTTTGGTGCCAAAGCTCAGCACCATGATGCGGTTGCAGAAGCCCATGACCGCCCGCATATTGTGTTCGATTATGAAAATGGTCATGCCTTGCCTGTTCAGCTGGGCGATGTGGCCCATGACCTCGTCCACCTCGGCCGCCACCAGCCCGGTCAAGGGCTCGTCCAGGATCAACAGCTTGGGCTTGGGAGCGATGGCGATGCCGATGGACACGATCTTTTGGAGTCCATAGGGTAGGTTGGCCGCCTTTTCATGGGCCACTTCGGAGAGCCCCAGGATTTCCACCACCTCGTCGGCCCGCTCCTCGATGGCCCGATCCTTGCGGCGGCATGATGACGAGCCCGCTATGACCTCCATGAGCCCCACTTGGGATATGGCGCGCACCCCCATCATGATGTTGTCCCGCACCGAAAAATCAAAAAACAGGGTGGAGTGCTGGAAGGTGCGGCTCACGCCGTTCTTGATGATGCGGTCGGGCCGCTGGCCGGTGATATCCTCTCCCTTGAACGTCACCGTCCCGCTGCGGACGGCTACAAGGCCGAAGATGGCCTTCAGCAGAGTAGATTTGCCGGCACCGTTCGGTCCGATCACCGAGACGATCTCGCCGGCTCGGACCCGGATACGCACGTCATGAAGAATGTTGACTTCGGTGTAACCGGCGGTAACACCATTGGCCTCGAGGATGATCATCGGTATTGTCCGCCCAGATATGCCGCCTGAACCCGTTCATCCCTGACGATATCTTCAGGGGGGCCCTCTGCCAGTTTTTGTCCCTCGCTCATCACGATGACCGGGTCGCAGAGGTTCATTACCAGATTCATGTCGTGTTCGATCAGAAAAAAGGTGATGTGTTTTTCGCTGCACAATTTCCGGATATTGTCGGTGAGTTTGCCCATAAGAGTTGGATTGACGCCGGCACCCGGTTCATCCAGAAGGACAATCCGGGGATCGGCCATCATGCTGCGGGCCAGTTCCAGAAGTTTTTTCTGACCGCCGGACAGAGCCCCTGCATACTCATCCCTGAGATCGATCAGTTCGACAAATTCGAGAACGTCAAGCGCTTTATCCCGGAGTTCTTTCTCCTGTTTTCGCACCGGCCTGCGTCTGAACCACGTGTTCCAGATCTTTTCCCCCACTTGCCCAGCCGGCATCAACATGACGTTTTCAAGAACCGTCAACTGGGCAAATTCACGGGTAATCTGAAATGTCCTGTAGATGTTCAGCCCGAATATCTGGTGGGGCCTGAGACCATCGATTCGACGTCCCCGGAAAAGGATCTGGCCTCCATCCGGCCGGTAAAAACCGGTTATGACATTGAACAGGGTGGTCTTCCCGGCCCCGTTTGGCCCGATCAATCCGGTGATGGCGCCTTCCTGTACGGTGAGGCTGCAATTGTTGACAGCCATCAGACCGCCGAAGCTTTTGTCTATGTTGATGACGTCGAGCATGATGAATTAAATCATTGTTTGAAACCGCTTATCGTTCAAACTCAAGGGTCAGCGGCTGGGTGGCTTTTGAGTGGTCTGCCCCGGAATTGTCAAAGATTGCAATGGCAAAATTGTATTTCTTGAGTGGGTTGAAAATCGTATCATCGTCATGCCCTGTATCCAATTTTCGGTAGAGCATGACGAGCCACTCGCCGCCGCCATGGCGGCTGACAGACTTGACGTCCGAACGGGAGCCGGATGGATAACGGGGCAGACGAAACGGTATCACGTCTCCGGCCTTGAAAATCGAATAGTCCTTGATTTCTACAGCCTCCTCCAGAAGGAGAAAGCCCGGTGCCGACGGGGGGCGCTTCGGGTCCTGCATGTAAAGGGGGCCGGATTTATCCCCGGTTTGATTTTTGATGTCTCCCCCTGAACCCTTGTCCTTCCTGCGTCCGGTTTCACGGTAGGATCCCGTCGGATTTCCGGCGACGGTCAACCATGCATCGTCAGCATGACCGTGAGGCGCAGACCGTGCGGCTTTCCAGTGCCATAAATCTCCTTTTTCCCGTTCCGTCCGGGTCGCTAATTTCCACCGTTCTCTGGGCAGGTCCACCGGGCTGTGACACGTCACCGCACATCCACGGGTTGCAAAATTGGTGATTCGTGTGATCTCGAACAGCAGGGCAATGCGGTCTTCATTGCCTTCCAGGTGATGCCAGGCGCTGCCATCGAAATACCAGGACTGTTTGATGACACTGAGTGTCGGGTCTTTCCATCGGAACAGAAAATACAGCGTTTCATCCGTATACGCTGCCGTTGTCCATACGGTTTCATCGTCATTCGCTGATTCGTTTCGGCCCTTGACCGGAATCGGGACAACCGGAAGCGTGCCCCAAACGGGATCATCCAGGCCGCCGGGCGCGGCAGCTATGTGCCTGGCGGCAACAACGATTCGATGCGCATCTGCCGTTTGCATGGACAGCGCGAATACAATTCCGGCAAGGATTCCCATGCTGTTTATTGCCCGGCGACTGATCATATACTTCTCCTGATAGCGAAAGCCGCTGTTTTGTCCGCTTGGCTCAAGTGATGGCGACCATTTGGTTTCGGTCAGTGGAGCGGGCCATGATGTTCCATATATCCCACGATCGACAGCAGGAAAAATAACATAATGAATATGGCGCCAACGATCATCACTCCTTTTCGCCGCATTGGATGGCGATCCGGGGTTCGGTCAATCCAAGGCAGGGCGATGATGGCGATAATGACTCCACCCGGGATGATCATCGAACCGACAATCATCAGCGGTCCTTTGAAAATGGTGACCAATTGGTTCAGGAAAAGCACCCACCACTCCGGTTTCGGTACATAGGACGAGTCGGTCGGGTCGGCCGGATCTCCCAAAGGCGCCGGCCAGTACCATGAAATCGCAGCCAGAATCACCGTGGTTATCAGGAAGAGAAACAACCATCGATTTACCATGTCCGGAAGAAAAGGGACGCGCGATACTTCGGAGTTGCTGTTTTTCAATGACGGGGCGATGCCCCGGCGGGCCAGGAAGTGAAAATGAACAGCGATAAGGCATGAGAGCAACAGCGGAAGGAAGAGAATATGCAGCACATAAAACCGAGTCAATGCCACAATTCCGGTCATTGAACTGCCTCGAAGGGCGCGTGTAATGAAATCACCTGCAACCGGTACCGAGGAGATGATACTCAACCGTACCTGGGTGGACCAGTAACCCTTCTGGTCCCAGGGAAGAAGATCTCCGGTAATGATGAAGAGCGGTATGACCAGCAGAATAATGATCCCGGATATCCAGACCGGCTCCCGGGGGCGTTTATAGGCACCGATGATGAACGCTCGGGCCAGGTGAAGGCCCAGAACAGCCAACAGAAGGTTCCATGAATAATAATGGATCCCCCGGACGATGGAACCGAAGGGGAGGCTGAACATGGCGAAATCAACACTGTCATAGGCCGTACCGGGGGCTGGCGAATAGTACAGGCACATTGCCGCTCCGGAAATAAAAAGCTGTACCGTAAGCACAAGACTGAGCGCTCCGCAGAATCTGGACCAGGTCAGCGCCTTGCCTGGTAAACTCACGTTGCGCAGCGTTGAGGCAATGCCATCCAGGTCAAGGGCGTGCAACAGTTTTTTTGAGGATCCGCCACGCTTGCCGGCCATTTCGGCTCCCTTTGTCCGAGTGTTTTTATTTGAATATCAGCGTTAATACGTCGGAGTCGTAGGAATTTTCATCTCCCGAGTCATCGAACAGAGCCATGGCGAAATTGTATTTTTTCTTGGGATTGAAAGCGACATCATCTTCATTCCCGGTGTCCAGTTTTCGGTACAGCATCACCCTCCACTCGCCATTGGCATAACTGCTGACCGAGCGAATGTCCGCCCGCGAGCCGGCAGGCATGTTGGGCATCCTGTAGGTCAGGATGTCTCCGGCCTGAAAAGCCGCATAATCCGTAATTTCAGCGATATCTGATGCCAGCAGGATGTCATGTTTACCCAGTTTCTTCCCGGGAGCCAGTGTATATTTCGGCTTTGCCTTGTCCTCGGTCATGTTTTTCAGGTCACCGCCTTCGCCGGCATCGCTTTTTCGCCCTCCTTTCTTTTCTGATATTTTGGTCAACCAGGTATCGTCAGCGAATCCGACCGGATCGGATCGGGCCGCCTTCCAATGCCACAAATCACCTCTTTCGGCATCCGAAACCGTTCCGAATTTTCCCTCTTTGGCATTGGGCGCACCAGGGGGGACATGACAGACAATTGCGCACCCTTTGGTAGCGAATTTATCGATCCGATCAATTTCAAACAGCAGTGATATCCGGTCTTCATTTCCCCCCTGGTGACTCCAGTTCTTCCCATCGTATAACCAGGCGTCTTTGGTGACACTCAGTGTCGGGTCGCTCCATACAAAGAGGAAAAAGATTTCATCTGACGTGTAAAGGGCCCGGGTCGTCACACTGGCCTTTTTCTCGGCGAACCGTTCTTTTCCTTCAAATGGGATTGCCAGCGCCTTGGCCTTTCCCCAGACCGGATCGTCCGGATCAGCTGGCGGGGTTTGGGTTTTGCTGACCACCAGCGTCTGTTTGGCGGCCCCTGCCTCATGGGTTGAAATGAAAACCAATACGGTGAAGGTCAACAATGCAGTTGTTATGGATAGAAGCATGAAACGTTTTCCCATTTTTTGCCTCCTTTTTTGTCCTCTGGTAACTTTTGGGGAGGGCGTCACTTATAGCCCCAGATAGACCTTCAGATTGTTGTCCTCAATGCGGTGATTTAAAACTACAAGCGGTCGTGTCGGGGGCCCGGCAATGGGGATCCCCTCGGGGTTAAATCGACCGGAATGGCATGGACATTCGAATCTATTTGACTCCTTCTGCCAGATAACCCTGCAGGCCAGATGGGTGCATGTTGATGAAAATACTGTAATTGTTCCGTTTACGTCCGATTTGGCCCAGACAAAACCCCGTTGTGGAAGAACCTGCCAGCCGTCCCGGACCATGAATTCGTATGAGAGCATTTCTACACCTCCTTTCTTAAGATTGGCGGCAGGGCCAAAATCGATCCATCGTCCGGCTTGTTTTTTCATTGCCGGTGCAAGAAAATATGTAGACAGGGGAATGCCTGCGATAATTCCAATCCCTGCGGTGAGCGAAAGCAGGGTAATAAGTTTTCGCCGGTCGGTATCCAGTGAATTGGACGGGGTAATATCCAACTTGTTTGTCAGTGGATTTAATCCCATATCCGGGCTCCAGTTGGTAACAGGTATCCCGTGTTGACCTGGATAAACGGTTTACCGTTACTCATGGCGGTCTCACGAAAACGTGATCGAAATCCAGCCAGTGAATGAGAAATAATGTTAAACGCCTGATGAGGAGGACCTGCACCGGTTGAATATCGACGTATCCGGTTTAATGATCGGTTGCGAACGTGCCTTGGGGGACGTACGTCATACACATGTGATGCGGAGAGCTTTTCGGCTGGGCAGCCATGGGGATTTTCAGATTCGAAGGTGAATGAAAATGCCGGGTGATCACCTGTCGTAGCTACCTGTAATATAAAAAATAACAAGCTTGTGACTGAACGCAAACAGAAAAAGGAGACGGGTTTCGCCTGCGCTGGTTCACCCCTGCCACTTAAGTGGCCCTGTGCGGGCATGCCACGCTTGCCAGTGCTCACATTCTCTGGGAGATCAGCATCCTCTATTTGACCGATACGGCCCGTTTCAATACCCTCAGCGGGAGGTTGACTGCCAGGCGCCTGCCGGACCGGATCGAACTCGACTTTCCGGCGACACCACCCGTGCCGGTTGCAGAACCCGACGGATTGCGGAACGCTTTGGGGGCGGAGCCGGTTTATGTGGGAAAAAGCCGTTTTGATTTGATTGTGGAGGTGGAGACTGCCGAGATCGTCAAGGAACTGGTTCCGGATATCGTGGCATTGAAAAAACTCGATTCGCGCGGGTTTATGGTCACTGGAAAATCCAATGATCCGGATACTGATTTTGTATCGCGGTTCTTTGCACCGGCGGTGGGGGTTGATGAGGACCCGGTAACCGGATCGGCTCACTGCTGCCTGGGGCTCTATTGGTCGAAAAAACTGGGAAAAACTGAGTTTTCCGCTTGGCAGGCGTATGCACGGGGCGGGCGGATGTCAGTCCGCGTCGAGGGAGATCGGGTGTTTCTCGGCGGCCGTGCGATCACTGTTTTTGCCGCTGAACTCAGTGAATTTGCTGCACCGGAGGCCGTTCATTAAATTTGCCGTGGTGTGCAGATCGAGGGTGTATGAACACGGCAAATAAGTTGTCAGACAATACCTCTGGGCACAGGGGCACGATCGTAAAACACCGTCTCGCCGTGCCGGATTTCGATCAGCCGGTCCAGTAGTCCTGCCTGCGCCATTTCCTGCCGTATGTCTATGGGCGGCAGGTGGACGGGTTCATCGCCCAGCCGATAAGTTCCCCAGTGGATAACCATCAGATGCCGGGCACCGAGTTCCCGGAACGCCTGGACCGTTTCCGGCGGGTTGATGTGGCTGGGGGCCATGAACCACCGCGGTTCGTAAGCCCCGAGGTTGAATACGGCCAGGTCAATGTCAAACTCCTCGCCCAGTTGCCGGAAGCCGTCAAAGTAGGCCGTGTCGCCGGACAGGAAAATGGTGGCGCCGCTCGGCGTTCTGATGAGATACGAGCCCCACAGGGCCGTGTTGGGGCCGACCACTGGGTTGCGCATGGTCCAGTGGTTGCAGGGGAGGAGGGTGATCTCAAGGCCCTTTCTTTTCCAGGTGCCAAACCAGTCCAGATGGTCCCGGTTTTTCATTCCCAGTTCATCAAAAATGTCAGTATACCCAAGCGGACTGACCACGTGGGAGGTTTTCCCAAGCGCGGCCAGTGAGTCGGTGTTCAGGTGATCGTAATGCCCGTGGGTGATCAGCACATGGTCGATATCGGGCATGGCGTCGAGGGTGAAATCAAGGGGCGTAAAGTCTTTGATCATCCAGAACATCTCCGAGAATACCGGATCCAGCAGCACCGTTCGGTTGCCGTCCTTGATCAGTATGCTGGCGTGCTTCAGAAAGGTAATGGACAGACCCCGGTCCGCCTTCAGTGCCTGCCAGTCAACCCGCACGGGGTGGACCGGTTCATTGGCGTAGTCGTCCTTGAAGTTGTTTCGGGTAAACAGCTTCCAGAACAGCACCCGGCCCAGTCCGCCTCGGGGCATGTTGCTGAACGGGTTTAAAAAACGTCCGTTTCCGTGGTGAAGCCCGGCCCCTGCGATGTCCCTCAGGCTTTTGCCGTTCAGCGGGGTATAGGCCAACCCCTCTCCGTTTTCAGGATCCACCAGTCCCATCCGCACGCATGATGAGAGCGTTCCGGCCATTGCCGCTGTTTTCAATCCACCGATCATTTTTTTCAGGAAATGTCGTCGAGTCATGTTCGGTCAACCATCCGCTCGGTGTTTACAATCAGTTTTCCAGGCTTTCGGCTCGATCTGTTGTGACGTTTTCGTTCAGGAGTGATCGGCTATTCAGCCGGATCCACACGTAACCACCACCTCTGTATCCGTATGTTTCAAAAAGTCCGCTATATCCCCAGGTCATCGCCAGGTAGAAACGGTCAACAGAAACCCAGTAGGGGTGAGGTTGATCCGGGTCCACATCCAGAATAAGAACGCGGTTTCTTTTTGAGTCGAAGGCCCCGACGGGTGAGATGTGGGGCAGGTGGATGGTGGGGACGAAAACGCCCTGGTTGAAGTGTGCAAGAATCAGCGGATGCCCGTGTTTTTCAAATTCGCTTAGCCGTTCCACCAGTTTCAGTTTCAGGTCTCGCCGGTTCAAAGATGGTGGATCAAGCGGAACCACGTCCATTTCTGAAAATGGGATGCCGTATTGCAACAGGCATTGCTCCGTCACGTTGCCGAGCAGACGGATCGGCAGTCCGCGTCTTCCGTTGTGCCCGGATTTGCCGACCCGCTCGCGCCAGTTCGCCACACGAATTTGATCCAGAATTTCCTGCTGCGTCAACGGGTCCTTCCGGCTGTCTGTGCACAGGTGAGCCCGAAGCGCATTCAACACCGTCGCCATGGTGGCCACTGAACAGGATGCTTCGTTGAACTGCCGGACATAGTGGGTTCGCAATGCCCGGACGAGGGGCGGGAGCAGGGGACCGGTGGATGGATCGCGTGGATCCGGAACAGCGGCAGCGCCGGAGCGGAACGGACCGTGCAGCCGGGCGCCATGGATAATGGAATGGCACAACAGTCGAAGTCGAAAAAATTGCCGCTTGATTCGGTTGGTCAATTTTTCCACCGATGAGAGCCTCTTAGTTCGGAAAATTGCGTTTTTTATGGCAAAAAATTACAATAACCAAAGCACTAAATCCCAAATCTTGTGATCCCGCCTGAGCCTCATGCTTGGCCCGGTAATGTAAGTCGATGCCGTGCAATTCGCAAGAGGCGGGTTGCGCATTGAGCCCCTGCCGCGGGAAGGCAGAGCGGCGGGAACTCCTGCTCAGCGCCGGGCGGTGGCCCGGGTCACAAATTCATCCAGAATCCGGTAGAGATCAAAGACGCTTCCAAGGTTGACGTGTTCATCGCTCATATGCTGGCTCATATCGCCATCTGCGCCCCAGACGATCCCGGGAAATCCGAATTCCGTAAGGTATCTGGCATCGCTGCCACCATGCTCGCTTCCGCTCTTAACCTGTGGCGCCAGGTCCAGCAGGAGATCCAGATAGGGCGACCGGCCGCTGTCGAAGCCGGACTCCCGGGCCAACACCTCGATGTCACCTTTGATTCGGCCACCGATAGCGTTGATGATCTCATCGACATCATCATTTTCCGTGTATCGGATATCCAGGGTCGCCTCGGCATGGTCCGGGACCTGGTTGAATGAATCTCCGGCCCGAATGATACTGATATTCATGGTTTTGTGCCAGTGACCCGCATCCGGTTGGATTGGAAACAGCGGTTTGATGGCCTGGTAGTCAGTCATCAGGTTTTCGATGGCATTCTCTCCAAGCCACGGTCTGGAGCCATGTGCCGCCCGGCCGCCTGAGATCAGTTTGAGTTTCAGAATTCCTTTTGCCTTCACCACAATTTTTTCAGGATTGCCTCCATCCAGGGCGATACCGAAATCGGTCCGGATATCACGGAGTGCCGCCCGGGCGCCGTTGACGCCTCCAATCTCCTCATCACCGGTAATCAGGATGCCCAATGGAAGGTCCGCCTGATCTTTTCCCAGCACCCGAAGCTGTTCCAGCCGGTTTTTGACCATGACCAGGGAAAGTGCCGCTGCGTATTTGTCGTCTATGCTTCCCCTGCCATAGAGTTTATCGCCATCGAGGAGCGGTTCAAAGGATTCCTCCGGGCCGTGGACGACGTCAATGTGGGACATCAAAAGAACCGGTGCGTGACGCTCATCGGGAAGGACCAAAATGGACGGAACCCCGCCGTTCGACAGGCGTTTATGGCGGATATCATGACGATCCAGGTAGTGGCTTACAAAATCGGCGCAGCGTTGAATCTCCTCCGGTTGGGAGTGCATGGATTTGAATCGGATCAGTTGACAGGTTAACTCCACGATTTCATTTTGGATCGATTTGTCGATCGGTCTCTGTTCAGCCATCCGGCTGACCTCCTTCCCTGTATTTGTCTTTTCACGAAAACAGATATTTCAATGAAAGCAGCTATCGTACCCTCGGCCGTGCACATTCGTCTTTGGTGCATGCCGTTAACCTTTATAACCATTTGCTAACAATACCACTATAAAAAAAACAACATAAGATACAATTCAGGGAAAGGTGTTAAGGAACGCGTGTACGCGTTTCACTGAACAGGTACGATTGGGGATAAGCCGGAGCGATCCGGTATGAAATAGTGGGAGATAAATTACATAGTCTTCTGGGTAGTTTCTTTCCGGTAATTGGAACTACAAATTGGTAATACGATCAAACCTAGAGAAAATGGAACCGTGATTTTGATGACTGGGTTCTAAAGCGTAATGAGAGAGGGGTAAAATTGTAATATTTTGATTTTTTGAGTTTTTTTATGATGTTAAAAGCGAGATGGACTTGAATTTTCGAAAAAAATATTTCTGGTTGGTACCTGCTTGCACAATATTTGCTTTCTATTAAATCAGATCGTTTCCCCTGGTTTTGTGCCTCCTTTTCATTGGTGATGCCGGGAGTATCTGGATGCACTGCTGACCGAGCGGACCTCCTCCGCCGGGTATTTGCCTGGCGGTTTCATCAGTCGGCAAGCAGATACGGGCTTCACCATCGTATGGGCCGGGGTAACGGTGGTTTAAGCGGCCTTGCCGTGCTTTAGCGCGCACCTTTTCCGAATCAGGGACGCGGTAAACCACGGATCAGCCGCACCGAACCCGGACCAGTCGCCGGCCGATCCGGCCGGCGATATCCGGTTTTGTCGTCCGTTTAAAAAAAATCATGCCCGGCCTCGTTTTCCAACCGGTATTTCACCAGTCGAACCGTTCGCTGAATCTGTCTATAACATCCAGGAACATATCCGGAAGTCTCATTCGAACCTGCCGTTCCAGGTCCTCCGGCAGTTTTCCGTAAAAGGCCTGAGCAATGCCGCCGGCAATACAGGCCATTGTATCGCTGTCGCCGCCCAGGGAGATTGCATTTCGGATGGCATCTTCAACGGACTCGGATTCAAGAAATGCAATAATTGATTCCGGAACAGAACCTTGGCAGGATACATCGAACGAATACGATGGGCGGATCGCGTCGAGTGTTCTCGACAGGTTATATCCGAATCGATTCTGTATCACGTTTCGGATCCTCTCCTTGCTCGAACCGGTCCTCGCAAGATAGATCGACAGGGCAGTTGCCTGGGCCCCTTTTATCCCCTCCGGGTGGTTATGGGTGACAGTTGCGGATTTTTTGGCCTCCGCCAATACCCGATCCATGTTATCAAAAGCAAAACCCACCGGGCTGACTCGCATTGCCGAGCCATTGCCCCAGCTGAAGTACGGCTCGGATTCTTCGGCCTGCAACCATTGAAAAAATGACATGCCATAGCCGGCATAGGGAAATTGCCGCCCGAAATGTTTCATTGTTTTTTCGTATGGCTGGCGGGTCAATATCGCTTCTGCGATTGCCACCGTGAGAACGGTATCGTCCGTATAGGTCGATTCCGTTGTTAACAGGGAAAAATCCCGACTTTTTGTTGGATTATGTTCAAAAATCGAACCAATAACGTCCCCTGCGATGGAACCGATCATCTGGCCTGCCTTTCCCCATCGGGATGGTAATCAGCGATTGCCATCCGATTTTTGAAATTTGTCTGCTGAAGGGCCTGTTCGCGTAGAATCCAGGAACCTTTTTGGAAACCGATGAATTGGCTGCAAATGGAAGCGAGTGGTATGGAATCGGATATGTGCTTTTCAGCTTTGACGTTGTTTCGACCCTTCGATATTCACGTCAGGTATTTTACAGCCGCTTTTATTGGTGTCAGTGGCACGGCGAGATCGTCCGGGTGCTTGTTCAGCCATTTAATCCAAGATGTCGTCGGAAACGTTGGCGGCGTACCCGTTTCAGTTCTTCGGTTTCTTCAACTAGATATAATACCGAATGGTTATCGTCGTCAAAACATTCATACAACGCGGTGTACTTTTCTGAACCGGCAACATCTTCAATGCGGTGAACGTCATCGTTGAAGTGCTGGCATACATCAAGCCAGTTTTCATCAATTGCCCCGGGTTCAGGCTCAATGCGACCGGTATCGTCCGATCGTCTGGCTCGGATAGCGTTCATATCCCCCTCACGGATTTGTTGTGATTTCAAAGCCGAAAGTCTCGATTCTTTTTCCATGGCTGTTCAACACCGCCACTTGCCATGGGCCGGTCTCATGGGGTTGAATTCGTTTCGAGCTGAAGGTTCGCCAATTGGAGGAGTTGACAGGAAGGGCGATTCTCGCACGCTCTGTACCGTTGTGGTACCAGACATGAAAAATGGTTTCCGGCTGCCGTGCGCCTGTAATCCGGGTAAAACAATACAGCCGGTCAACCGGTGTGGAAAAATGTGTAGCAGGTGAAACGGGGGTTCTGTCCTGAATGCTTCGGCAAATTGCGCCGTCCTCTATGGCCATTCCCGAACTGGCCGTCGATTGATTTTCTTTATCGATCAATTGTTGAATCAACCGGTTAATTTCGTCCTGAGCATTAACCGCTTTTACAGGGTATATGGTAAAAGCGGTCAACAGTATTAAGACCATTACGGTAAAGGAGGAGAAAAGACGAATGCACTTCATTTTGATTTAATCTTTGCAGTTGAATGATCACGCGTCCGCAGACGATTCCCTGTGATCCGTCGGCATGGTTTATTTTATTGGGTTACCATCGCCGGGCGGGGGGCAAGGGCATAGGCTTGGCCCAGATCCCACATAAACCGGAACAGAAATTTTTGTATTTCAATTAGTCTGGCAATGCTGTGCCGATACAGGTCCCATATTTCTTCAACGATAAGTTTATGAAAGCGAAGCTGGAGAAAATCGCCAATCAGGGTGGCCAGGGCTGCCCAGATCAGGTATTCATCCCGGTTGAATGTGGGATCGATATCGGCCACCACACCCTTGAGGGTCACCAGGGCTTTCTCAAACATCAGGATGTCGGCGGTGAACACAATGCCATGATACGTGCACTGCTCAAACAAGTGCTCGACAGTCGAAAAAATTCCGTTGAACCGTTCGTTTCTGGCGGCAAGCACTTGTTTTATCATGCGCTTGATGTCCCGGCTCATTTGTTTGTCTGAGGAAATCTGTCCGCCGGCAATCATGTCGGCAGCGTAATAGATCGCTTTTCTGCTGTGGGTGACCAGTCCGGCGGTAAGCAGCATGATGGCAAACCGTTCCAGACGGCTCAGTTGACCGGTCATGGCCCAATCGTAGAGGATAATCCGCGGCAGCTTGCCGTTAAAGGAATAGGCGAGATTTCCCGCATGCGGATCACCATGAAAAAAGCTTTGCCGATTCAATTCCTGAACCGGTCGCAGGATGCATGTGTCAACAAGAGCCCCGGCCAACTGCCTACGCTGCTTTGCAGTAAGGTGAGCTACGTCGGTGATTTTATTTCCATCGACGCGGGCCATGGCAGTCATCAGTGGGGTGGAGACATCCAGACGGTCAGGTATAACGATGTCTTCCGACGATGCATAGTAGTCTCGAACTGCATCCAGATTTCGTTGCTCAGACGATAAATCAATCTCATTTTCAAGAAGATATCGCACCTGATCAATGGTGCCTTTGAAGCTGAAATCGTCTAAGTCCCATTGATCTTTGTTCATGTCGAGATAATCACCAAGCCGGTCCCATATATCCAACTCACCCGGAAGGTGCCGTCGCACCGCCGGTTTTATGATTTTCAGAACACCCGGGTACCGGGCGCTGTCATCCGGTGATTCAATTCGGGCGGGAATAACGGCGCTGACTGTAGCCTCGGCCAGTATTTCCCCGTTCAACTGCACAGAAACAGACGCGTTCTGTGATTTCAGCTGACGTTTGATCATCGGCTGCAACTGACGAAATGTCACCGTTTTCAGGTTGTCTTCAAGATCGGTCAGTACCTGTTTGAGATCCGGGTCAAGGCCCGGGCTGCGGCAGATGATCTGCCCGAGCTTTTGAAGCGTCGGCATATCCTTGACCAGCGTGGTCATTCGACGGCCGGCGGATGCTGTGTGCGGAAGTCGGAGTTGATCCGCAATTTTTGCGGCCAGTCGGCTTATCGGAAGCTCTGAGAGAAAATATATCAGACCTTCTTTAACCACTTTCTGAAATTTGGAATATTGGGGCGGCAGGAAATTATCCATACCGGTAAACGAGACTAGCTGGCGCATATTTTGTTTCAGCTGACCCTCTTCCGTTGCGGTTTGAAGCAGGGATTTTACCCGGCGCCGAATCGTCGCCGGGTTGGGGCTTTTGCCGTCCCTGGGACGCGTTGCCATAAAAAATTTATTCAAGAGCGTAAAATCATGCATTGAGTTTTTCAGATCCTTTGCAATTGTAGTGCATGTCATCTTTGCTGCACGAGTTTTCAGAAACCATCGGATGAATTTTTCATCAGTGGCACAGGCGCGAATGACCTTCTAATCTATGGTTCCTTCAGAACGATTGACAAGAAAAAATTTGCAAATTGCGGTAAAAGAAATGTAAACAATTGTTAGGGCTTTGTAATAACTATAAATAATAGCAGAATTGCCTTAAAAAGAAAACCCGTCTGTGAAAATGACCTCGCAGATCTACGAACGCGTACTTACGTTACGGATCGTAATGGGAGGCAAAAGCCATGGCCGAATCGATTAGACTCGGAATCAGTGCATGCCTGCTGGGCCGCAATGTTCGGTGGAACGGGGGGCACAAACTGGACCGTTATCTTCGCGATACACTTGGGGCGTTTGTTCAATACGTGCCGGTATGTCCGGAAGTTGAAATAGGTCTGCCCATTCCACGGGAGACGCTTCGTCTGGTCGGCAGCGTG
>ENA-ORCT01000690-ORCT01000690.1-marine-metagenome-genome-assembly--contig:-NODE-690-length-15183-cov-3.473388_pt1 | contig 15183 bp, 11 predicted proteins | sample MGYA00248632_ERZ508511 | MGnify/ENA primary metagenome ERZ508511 (study PRJEB26182, sample SAMN06268839) | marine metagenome | isolation source: Tt an P1-techrep anaerobic enrichment on pine from sediment...
CTTGGATGCATTTAGCCAGCAAGCTCCGCAAGTCAGCAGTGGGCGACCCATTTCGGACCACATGGTGGCTGGCTATGTTGAGGTGAACGCCGGGGAGCATTACTGGTTCGACTACAACCGCGGCATGCTCAGTTTCGAAGGTAAAACCAGTTGGCCCATGCCGAAAGAAGTGCTGGTAAAATCACCCCTGTCGCTTTGGAATACTGCCTTGGAAATACACACCGGACGAATTTTTGAGCACCTGCTCGGCCCATTCTACATTTTGTACGTTCCATTATCCGGCTTGTGCCTGATCATGGTGCTGGTGAGCGGATTTTTGATTTGGTGGAAGGCCTACCGGAAAAATAAAAAATCAAAAGTCAAGCCACTATGAGGCTGAACGCTCGGCCGATAAAACCAGTGGCAAATGGTGCCCGCCAAAAGGTTTTTTATCGAAATTAGCATAGTACTTTATGCGTTCGAAGCCAAAATGCTGTAGCAGAGCATGCAAATCTTTTTTGCGCAAAGGCAACAACCGGGACGCGTGAAAAAGCGAATCGCGTGTGCTTTTGATCACCAGTTCGGTGTTGAAAATAATTTTTTCATCTTCAGCGTCAGGCAGGTCATATTTACGGATAAAACTGATTTTCGGCCCGTCAATCAGAGGAAGTTCGTCAATCCGCTGGTCCAAAATATAATCATAGTTTAGAATTTGAATCAGGAACTTTCCACCCGGCTTTAGCACTTTGGCCGCCACCTTGAAAAAACGGCCAATTTCGTCAATCGAATCCAGATGAACAAGCGTATTTCCAAAGCACAAAACAGCATCCAGCGTAGATTCGTCGCAATGCGAATCGGCTTCGAGCATATTGCCAACCACAAACTTAAGGTCAGGAAAATGATTCTCCTTTTGAGCCAGGGAAATCATCTCTTCATTTAAATCGAGGGCCGTAACCTGGGCACCGTGACTGGCTAAGTTTTTCGCCAGTTGTCCGGTTGAACATCCAATATCCAAAATTTTCTTGCTTTCCAGCGAACTCAGGTTGGACTGAACAAACAGTAGCTGTTTTTCATTGAACGGGAATATCTGGTTGTAGTATTTAGCAATGGACGAGTAAAAAATTTCTTGATCAATTTTCATAGCAGACAGATTTATTTTGGGGTGAAGGTCACCTATTTGTTAAACGTTTCTTTTTTGTGCGCCAATTCAAGCGTCGATGCCGGCCTGATGTACCAGAAGGTAAACTGCAGAAAGCGTGCATATTTAACCGATTAAATATAAACATATTTTTCCCAAGTCGTGCTGTTCCAAACATTTTATATGAACGACACCGTCGCCGAAAAGCTATCTGACACGCGGACTTTTATCCGGAACTTCCGTAACAATTTTATTCAGCAGCCCTTGGCAGGCATCTTCCAAAATATCCAAAACCAACTCAAAGCCAGCAGCCCCACCATAATATGGATCGGGTACCGATTGGTAACTTTTGGATTTTGCAAAGTCGGTCATTTTATGAATTTTTTTCAGATCGCGAAGATTACGTGCCATTTTCTTCAAATCCCACACATTATTGTCGTCCATCCCCACAATATAATCGAACCTGTCGAAGTCGGTATGCGGATCGACCGGCCGCGAAATGGAAGTAAGCCGGTAGCCTCTTCTAATCGCATGGCTCTGCATACGGCCGTCAGCTGGTTCACCTTCGTGATAGGCGGCAGTTCCTGCTGAGTCGCATTCAACTTCATCGTATAAGCCCTGCTTCTCCAGCAAATGGTTAAAAACTGCCTCGGCACTTGGTGATCGGCAAATATTTCCTAAACAAACAAAAAGAACCCTTTTCTTCATATCTTTCGAACCGTTTATATACAAAAATAACCCATTCCACAGACCATAAAAAAGAACTTGGCAAAAAGTGTCCAATGTTACGTTTTTTTAACAGACACGCCCTCTTGCTCATTTGAGCTACAATCCCCGCAGACACCGGACTGATCGACTGTTCGTACGTTAAAATATTCGCAGTTGGATGTTTAGCTGTCTGGAAATACGCTCTTCGACACTTGATTTTGAAATCAAATTTAAAATACTCAGCTTTGCATTCTGTTTTTTAGACCATGAAAGATTTTACAGTCGGAAGTGAAGCAAAAATTATCCTGAACTTTTCGGTCCCCCTGGTCATTGGCAATCTTTTTCAGAATCTCTACAACATTGTCGATAGCATCATTGTAGGAAACTACCTGGGAAAAGAAGCCCTGGGGGCGGTCGGGGCCTCATTCCCAATTATCTTCACTTTGATTTCACTGGTCATTGGTGTCGGCTCAGGCGCTTCGACTGTTGTTTCACAATATTTTGGCGCCAAACAAATGGAAAATGTGGCTAAGACAATCGACACCATTTTCATCTTCTTTCTTGCGTCATCGCTGGTTGTTTCGGCACTTGGGATCTATTACAGCGAAGGTATTTTCAGACTTTTGCAATTGCCCGAAGCGATGATGCCCGAGGCAGTCAGCTACATGAATGTTTACCTGCTGGGCATGTTTTTTTTCTTTGGATTCAACGGTATTACCTCGATTCTGCGTGGCATGGGAGATTCAAAAACTCCGCTCTATTTCATGGTGATTTCCACTTTCAACAACATTGTCCTCGACCTCCTTTTTGTGGTTGTTTTTAAATGGGGTATCAAAGGTGTGGCCTTTGCCTCTGTTGTAGCACAAGCCATTGCTTTTTTTGCAGCCACCTGGTACCTCAATAAAAAACATCCGGTGATTAAACTAAGCCTCCGAAAATATGTTTTTGACCGGAATATCTTTCAAAACTGCCTGCGTATTGGTTTACCCACTGGCTTCCAGCAATCATTCGTCGCTTTTGGAATGATGGCAATAATGGCGATCGTCAATGGTTTTGGGACCAACGCGGTGGCAGCATATACTGCGGCCATCCGCATTGACTCGTTCGCCAAGATGCCAGCCATCACTTTTTCGTCTGCCTTATCAAGTTTTACCGGACAAAATCTCGGTGCCCTGCGCGAGGACCGGGCCAGAAACGGACTGAAAACCACCCTGTACTTTTCACTGATTTATTCCATTTTCATCTCAATCATTATCATCGTGTTCGGAAAGTACCTGATCAAAATGTTCACGCCCGATCCTGCCGTCATCGCCATCGGGCAGGACTATCTGGTGATTGTTTCGTCCTTCTATTTGTTGCTGGCCATAATGTTTACACTAACTGGCTTTTTGCGGGGCGCCGGTGCAACTTTCATCCCCATGCTAACCACTTTGACGGCACTATACGTCATCCGGATTCCCCTGGCCTATTTTCTCTCCGGCCATTTGGGAGTCAATGGAATATGGTGGGCTGAACCGGCAGGCTGGCTGGCCGGAGCCATCATTTTGGCTATTTATTATTTCAGCGGAAAGTGGCGGGGAAAGGATGTCTTTCAGCAATCGAGAAAGCAAAATCACCTGTAGCATTATTTTCAGCATCTGCCCTCTGCCGTCGAATTTGCATGGTTAAATTATAAGTTACTTCTTTAGAATGCCTACAAATTAACGGCAATAACCACTTCTTGCTTCCATTTTTTATTTTTCAGCTTATCTTTGTTTGCTTCAAAAGCGAAATAAGCCGACTGTCATACAACATTTATGTGGTAAACCCGGCTAACATCATTATTTATTATTTTCGCGCCTGTTTATAGTCAATAAAAAATCACTAACCGCAACATCGTTGCACTTAATTGAATAACTTATGAGTAATATTTTCTTTATTGTTCCAATAGCATCGATACTTGCCTTGGTCTTTGCCTGGATTTTCTTTAAATCGATGATGAAGAGTTCGGAAGGCACCGACCGCATGAAAGAAATTGCACAATACGTCAGAGAAGGTGCTATGGCTTATTTGAGAAGGCAGTATAAAGTGGTGGCTATCGTCTTTGCCATTTTGTTTGTTCTGCTCACCATCATGGCTTATTTCAATGTTCAAAATCCATTTGTTCCCATCGCTTTTTTAACCGGAGGTTTCTTCTCTGGTTTATGTGGATTCCTGGGGATGAAAACAGCCACTTTTGCCTCGGCACGTACAGCACACGGTGCATCACAATCATTAAACAAAGGCTTGCAGGTCGCTTTCCGAAGTGGAGCTGTTATGGGCTTGGTTGTTGTTGGTTTCGCCTTGCTCGACATTGCTGCCTGGTTTCTCATTCTAAACGAATGGGTTTATACGCCTGAAAATGTGGCAACCGGACTTCATTTTCTGGGTCTTAACTTCGTCCACGCTCATCCCGAATTTGTTGTCGACGGCATTTTAACCGAAGCCGGAACCCGCTTCAAGCTTGTTGAAATTACAGTAACCATGCTTACTTTCGGAATGGGTGCTTCAACCCAGGCGCTGTTTGCTCGTGTTGGTGGTGGTATCTACACCAAAGCGGCTGATGTTGGCGCTGACCTGGTTGGAAAAGTTGAAGCTGGTATTCCTGAAGATGACCCGCGCAACCCTGCCACCATTGCTGATAACGTAGGCGACAACGTAGGCGATGTAGCTGGTATGGGAGCCGACCTTTACGAATCGTATGCCGGTTCAATTCTGGCAACTGCCGCTCTGGGTGCTTCACTTCCCGCGCTGGTCTTACGCGATGCCGGGCTTGATCCTTTTCAGGCTGTTCTGGCTCCAATGATTGTTGCCGCCATCGGTATTATCCTTTCTATTTTGGGTATTTACATGGTTCGCACCAAAGAATCGGCAACCCAAAAAAACTTGCTTAATGCCTTGCTTTTAGGAACGGGTGGAAGTTCTCTTCTGATCCTTTTAGCCATGGTTGGACTGGCATTTTTAGGCTGGGTAACCTGGGGCGTATTTTGGGCCGTGGTTATTGGTCTGGCAGCGGGTGTAATTATTGGACAGGCCACGGAATTCTTTACTTCGGACGAATATAAACCTACCCAGGGAATTGCCAAGCAAGCACAGCAAGGACCGGCGACAACCATCATCGATGGACTTGCCGTTGGAATGTATTCAACCTGGATTCCGGTAGTGACCATTGTTTTGGGTATTATGGGTGCTTTCTGGGCCGCCGGAGGCTCTACGCATTTTGCCATGGGCGTTTACGGAATTGGATTTGCCGCAGTAGGTATGCTGTCAACACTCGGCATTACTTTGGCAACCGACGCTTTTGGCCCCATTGCTGACAATGCTGGTGGAAACGCCGAGATGTCGGAACTTCCACCACAGGTTCGCGAACGTACTGATGCGCTGGACATGCTTGGAAACACAACTGCTGCCACAGGAAAAGGATTTGCCATTGGATCTGCCGCTTTAACGGCGATGGCCTTGATTGCAGCTTACATGGAAGAAGTCCGTTTGTGGTTCGATAAAATTGCCAAAGCCGGTGAAGGATTTGTCACCAAGGGCCAATTTGTGTTTTATAACGATGTGGCACCAGCTGTAGGAGAAGGTTTTAAAGCCATTAAGATATCAACCGCTTCTGTTAAAGATTTCTCTGAAGCGTACGACATCAGCTTGTTCAATCCCCTGTTTTTAGGTGGTTTATTCCTGGGCTCAATGATGGCTTTCGTTTTTAGTGCGATGACCATGAAAGCAGTAGGACGTGCTGCCGGAGCCATGGTTGACGAAGTTCGTCGCCAGTTCCGCGAAATCAAAGGGATTCTCGAAGGAAAGGCAACCCCTGAATATGCCAAATGTGTTGAGATTTCTACCATTGGTGCCCAGAAGGAAATGTTACTCCCTTCATTGGTGGCCATCATCGTTCCGGTCGTGGTTGGTGCAACAATGGGTGTGGCTGGCGTTATCGGCTTATTGGCCGGAGGTTTAACATCCGGATTTACACTGGCTGTATTTATGAACAATGCTGGTGGAGCCTGGGATAATGCCAAGAAATTCATTGAAAAAGGAAATTACGGTGGCAAAGGCAGCGAAGCACATAAAGCGGGTGTTGTTGGCGACACGGTTGGTGATCCTTTTAAAGACACTTCCGGTCCATCACTGAATATCCTGATCAAACTCATGACCATGGTTTCTGTCGTTATGGCAGGATTAACCGTTACCCTGAGTTTGCTATAGTACGATCTACGGATCTGATTGAAAATTTTCAAAAACCTGTGGGCCCGTGCTCACAGGTTTTTTTGTCAATAAACCTTTTGCAAAATGAATGAGAAATTGCTGAATTACTTCGAAAACGACCGTTACGCAGCGCTGACCGGAATTGAGATTGAAGAAGCCGGACCAGGCTACTGCAAAGCAAAACTTGAAATTAAAGACAAACACCTGAATGCCGCGAATGTCGTTCAGGGTGGTGCTATTTTCACCCTCGCCGATCTGGCTTTCGCCGTGGCCTCCAACAGCCGCGGGCAATTGGCTTTAGGCATTAACGTCAATATTTCCTTTTTAAAAGGAAAATCCGAAGGCATCTTATACGCCACAGCTACAGAAGTCGCTCAGCCCAAAAGAATCGGCGCTTATGATGTTCTGATTACCGATGAAAAAAATGAAGTCATCGCAAGATTTAACGGGCTGGTCTACCGAAGCAAGTCAGACCGGTAGGAAAACACAAGAGACCTCCAATTAATTTTCGGGTGATTTTTCTATCTTTAGTGCAATCAACGTAAACACTAAACGAAACGAACCATGAAACATTTACCCGGACTTCTTTTTTGTCTCTTCACAATTACTTCTTTTGCCCAACAACCGATTGGGGTTTTTTCTTCGAGCCAGGATATTGGTGATCCCAAGTTGGCCGGATCGGCATCCTACGATAAGCAAACGCAAGAATACACCTTAAAAGGCTCCGGCTACAACATCTGGTTTGAGCGCGATGAATTTCACTTCGTGAACACCAAACTTAAAGGGGACTTCATCTTAACGGCAAACTTTGCTTTTGACGGTGAAGGTGTTGATCCGCATCGAAAAACGGGCTGGATGGTTCGTAGTTCGAAAGAAGACAATGCCGTGCATTGCTCCGCGGTTTTGCACGGTGACGGACTGACGGTGATGCAGTGGCGCTTACTCAAAGGGGCATTCATGCGCGATCCGGAAGATCAGATTGCCGCACCCAAGCCCAGTTACGAAATCCTTCAACTGGAGCGCTCCGGCAAAACCATGATTTTTCGTGCAGCACACCCCGGAGAACCTTTGCAAACCATCGGAAGCCAGGTGATGGAAAATCTGCCTGACGAGGTGATGGCCGGACTGTTCATCAACTCGCATAATCCAGACGTGATGGAGCAGGCGAAAGTGTGGAACGTACGAATTGACCAACCCGTGGCAGATAATTATAATCCCGGACAAGACGGCTGGCTGGGCTGCCGACTCGAAACAATGAATGTTTTCAGTGGTAAACGAAGAGTGATCTACGAGAAAAATGAACGATTTGAAGCGCCTAACTGGATGCCCGACGGCAAAAAACTACTGTTTAACATGGACGGCTTGCTTTATAAAATACCGGTTGAAGGAGGCAAACTGGAACCGCTCAACACAGGATTCGCCAACCGCAATAACAACGATCACGGTATTTCCTTTGACGGAAAATTGCTGGCCATCAGTCACCACCGCGAAGGAATGAATGGTGGCGGCTCGACAGTTTATGTGCTGCCGATTGAAGGTGGAACACCACAGCTGGTAACGGAAGAAACCCCTTCGTACTGGCATGGCTGGGCGCCCAACAACAAAGAAGTGGTTTATGTGGCACAGCGTGGCGGAAGTAGTGTGTACAACATCTACAAAAATTCCATCAAAGGTGGGAAAGAAGTGGCACTGACCGACAACGAACCCGGCGAGCACGTTGATGGCTGCGAATATTCGCCCGACGGCAAGTACATTTATTACAACGGCAGCCAGTCGGGAACCATGCAACTTTGGCGCATGAAACCGGATGGCAGCGGAAAAGAACAAATTACTTTTGATGAATACAACGACTGGTTTCCGCATATTTCACCCGACGGTAAATGGATCGCTTTTATCTCATTCCCCCCTGATATTGAATTCAATTCCCATCCATCGTACAAGCGGGTGATGCTGCGATTGATGCCCACATCGGGCGGTGCTCCAAAAGTAATTGCCTACCTATATGGCGGACAAGGCACCATCAATGTTCCATCGTGGTCGCCCGACAGCCAGCAGATTTCGTTTGTCAGCAACTCAGGACAAAAGAATTGAGCTTAAGTATTGGCTAAATCGTTTTTTGGTCATTAATCGTTCGTGGCGGGGCAAGCCTGAATCTTAAAATTTGAACCAAAACAGGCCGGATTCAATGCTAATCCCGGCCTGTTTTGTTTCGTGTTACCAAATAAAACTATTCTTCGAATAACTGATTCAGCGCATCAAAATAATCTTCTTTCCAGCCTTCCACAATGTTGTCGTATGCCTCGTCGGGTATGTTGGTATGCGAAACCTCCATGCTTGTTCCAGCCCCATCCTTATGCAATTTGATCGTGACGATTGACGGTTCATCCTGTTCGCCAAAATACCATTCCTGAATCAGCTTATGGTCTTTCACGAACTCCAGATTTTTGCCACAAATACTCCCGTCCCAAAGCGAAAATTCAGTGTCGGGCTTTTCTTCCATCACCGCATCTTCACCCGTCCAAATCTCAAGCATCACCTGGTTGGTTAACGCATTGTAAACATCGGCCGGGTCAGCAGCCAGACGAAAATATTTTTTGTAGTTTTTCATCCGTTTAAAATTTTCAAGTTTCTAAAAACTTACTTTAAAATTTGAGAACGGATGGAACCGCTCCGCTCTCACATAAACTTTTTTAATCATCCTTGTTTGTAAATTTTTGATTAAAAAAGTTCATGTTCGTTTCATTCGAGCGTATTTGTGAGTCAATTGCTTTAGACTTCTGTCCGGGTTTCAAAAAATGAATTTGCCGCCGCAATCCAGATCTTCTTTCCAAATTAGCCGACCGATCAATTCACCCTCTCACGCCGAAAAATACGTTTATTTAATTTATAGGCAAACCCAATTGTGATAAATTCTTTCACTTGCCAGCGCGGTTCCCTAATGGTATTTCCTGCACTATCTTCTCCTACATCAAACAAAACGTTGTCGTCGAAAATGAAATGCAATTGCATACGCATATTCATAAAATCATTCAGCTTCATCACCACATTGTTTTCCCAATCCACATCAAAATTTGTGAAGGGCGAATTGTAGTTGATAAACATTTTGTACTTCATTTGATAGGAAATGTCCGGTGTAAGATCTTTCTTAAAAAAGATATCAGCATTTAACCCCGGCTCCCAGTAACGTTTTTTACCTTCCTTAATGCCATAATTGGTGGGATCAACTTCTGCAGTATCGCGCACCGAAACCGTTTTGGAGGTAAATGGCGACAGGAACAGGGAGAAGTTATTGTTGGGTTTATAGTCCAAACCAAGCTTAATCAACGTCTTTGCAGGCGACATAAAAGCCGAAACCTTATTGTCGCGATCCGGATACTTATAACCGTTAAAAATCTGGGTTTGAAAATCGTATTCCGCACTATAATACCACTTTTTAAAGGCACTGAGCCCAAAACGTGATGTAAATTCAAACTTATCATCGTTCTTCTGAACCTTCTCTTCCGATGGTTTCATCCAGCCGTTGCGAAACTCCACAGAATTTTCCCACTTCACTTTCCGGTAGGAATAGTTGGCATATCCTTTCAAAATCATCAAGGTTGATAAAGAGCCGACCCCTTTTTTCCAATATTTGTTGACTGCCGTTTGAGTAAAGCCAACCGTTCCATCACCACCCAAAATCCAGGGCGTGGTGATTTTGTAGCGTTTATCAATCTGACGAAGGCTGCTTTCCGGTTGAAACTGGTCAAAATTGTAGTCTTTGGTCGGCTGCGAAGTAAAACGTTTCAAAGTCACCGCGTCATCAATAAAAATCTGCATGCTATTTTTAGCGGTATTCTGAATCCGGATACCCAGCGAATCATTCTGCTCATTCTTTAAAAACATCCGAGTATAACGGGAGGCATCATTGCGCAACCACACCCGGGTCGAATCACCTTCGCTGTTCTTGACCCACACTTCCACGGAATCTTTCTCGGCATAGTTCGTCAAAACATCAATCATCTGCGCGATTGAGTCGTTCACCGACTCCATAATGCGTTCGTTGTACTGTTGCAGAACCCGGTAATTTTGAGATTTGACAGAATCCTTAAAATTGAATTGCGCCCTTTGTACGTAATCCTGAACATACTGATTCCGATAGGCCTCCGACACTGAATCAACGTAAGCCTGTAAAGCGTTGCTATTGTATTGCAAGCGTGCGGTTTCCAGAAAAGCGTTTCTCGCGCTGTCGAGTTGCTGCAGGCGCCTGAAATCGGCAGGGCTACTCACAATCGAGTCTGGGATCACATCAAATCCTTTCAGGCTATCGGGCAACGAAACCAGCGAGTCGCGAAGTAAAACGTCTTTATCAGCAGGTTTGATCAACTTCACTTTTTCGTTCATGTCCACAAACAATTCCTCGGGCACCGCAATCTGATCTTTAACTATTGTTGACCGAATGGCCCGCTCCAATTTACTAAGTTCATCGCGAACTTTAGAATACGGCACATAGCCGTCAACAGTTAAGCTATCGCCAACACGCGTGGGCAAGCGATAAAAAAAATCACCATCGTGCCTCTGGCGATAGGTTTTGAGCTTGTATAGAATGGTGTCAATTTTGTCATCTTCAACAAAGTGAATCAAGCCCTCCAGACTTTTTAAAAGTTCTTGATTTCGAGGTTTCCAGTCGTTCTGGTGCTCTAAAAAAAATTTCAGGTATTCCACACTGACTTCTACCGAGTCAACTGCCGGCTCTTCCTTTTTCGGAAGTTCATTGGCTAGGGAATTAAAATGGCAAAACGTTATGATTAAAATAACAGTTTGAGTCAATCTGTTTTTCATGAATCCAAGGGTTTATTTGGCTTAACTTATAAACGATACTTCAAATAAAATCTTGTGCAAGACAAGCAAAAATTAAGCCATAATGCTATTTCCACTCCAAATAAGGATGCTGCGACAAATAGGAATTATGGTATTTCACCTGCCCGGTAACTTCGGTTTTTATCCAGGGCGGCAAATCAACCTGCTCATCTTCATCAGATAGCTCCAACTCGGCCAGCACCAGTCCTTGGTTGGCTCCGGTAAAAAAGTCAATCTCCCATTTTCTTCCGTCAAACCAAATTAGATGACGCACTTTTTCAACCGGCGGATAAATGGCCAGTTCGATCAACTCCCTGGCATCGTCTGCCGGAATCGCATATTCATACTCTTTTCGCGAAAAACCGACCAGCTTGCCTTTTATCGTAATAAAAGCCGACTCATTCGTCAAGCGCACACGGACGGTTCGCTCCGGATCAGCCTGAAGGTAGGCCTGAACCATCGATATTTTTTCACCGGCAGCAGGCAGCAACTTCTCGTCAACCAAAAATTTTCGTTCGATTTCGATTGCCATTGACTTAATTTTTTTTTGCAAAATTAAGAGTCCAAATGACATAAGACAGTAAGAAATGAAAAGATTTTTCAAATCATTTACGCGAAATCAATCGAAAGAAGCAAGCTCTTATTTAGAATTAATCTAATCTGCAGTAATCAAATTATGTTGGAAAACACCTAATAAATCGATCTTTCTGACAAAAGTCTTCTGATTATCTCGCGTTGCTTCCTTAATTTTATAGGAAATTGAACAAATGATCTCACGTGCAGAATCATCAAGTTCATTACTGTAGCAGACCCTGCCTGCAACCAGGCGCTCACTGACAACAAATTACCTACTTGTTTTCGTTACTAAACAACTAATTTAATTTTGTATGAATCCAGTACAGGACCTAATTAAAAATCTAGCTGACGAACACGGACGAGACCGGACAAATCTGTTACCCATTCTCCAGGGTGTTGTTGAGCAAGAAAAGTATTTATCGGAATTTTCCATGATAGAAATTGCGCGCGAACTAAACCTGAGCGCCGCCGATGTATATGGAACGGCCACCTTTTATTCATTCCTCGAGCACCAAAAAATGGGCACTTACCTCATCCGGGTATGCAAAACCATTACGTGTTCAATGAAAGGAAAAAACCAGATTCTGCTGGCGATCGAAGACATGCTGAAGATCGGACTGGGAGAAACCACTTCAGATGGCAAATTCTCGCTGCTGCAAACAAACTGCCTGGGCTGGTGCCACAAAGCACCAGCCATGCTCATCAATGATGAAGTTTATACAGAACTGACCCCTGAGTCGGTGAGAGAAATTTTGAGTCAATACCTTAAAAAATAACAACGATGGTTGCTCATTCCTATCAATTAAAACGCGCAGATTTCATTTTTAAAAATGAAAACGACTGGGAACGAATCCTGGACAAAACCCTCAAACGTCCCACCCAGGAGTTAATCAACGAACTGATGAGCTCGGAATTAAAGGGTCGCGGAGGAGCTGGTTTCCCAACCGGATTGAAGTGGAAGCTGACTGCAGAAGACCCTTCGGACGAAAAATTTGTGATCTGCAACGCCGATGAAGGAGAGCCGGGAACATTCAAGGATCGTGAAATCTTATCAAAAGTTCCATACAAAGTGCTGATGGCTATGGCGGTTTGCGCTTATGTAATCGGCTCCAAACAAGGTTACATTTACCTTCGCGGTGAATACAAGTTCCTGGCTCCCGAGTTAAACAAGGTCATCCAGGAGTTTGAATATTACTGCAAACAAATCGGGCACGATTTCTCTATCAAAATTTTTCTGGGTAGTGGGGCCTATATTTGTGGCGAAGAAACCGCACTCTTCGAATCGATGGAAGGCAAACGGGGCGAACCACGAAACAAACCGCCTTATCCCAGCTCCAACGGTTACATGGGGAAAGCCACAGTCGTCAACAATGTTGAAACACTGGCACATACCTTTACCATTTTTAAATACGGCGCCAAAAAATTCTATGATCTCGGTGTCCAGTATTCAAGGGGCTCCAAGTTGTTTTCCGTTTCTGGCGACACGCCCAAACCCGGCATTTATGAGCTTGAACTGGGCATGAGCCTGCAGGATTTTGTCAACGAATTTGGTGACGGCGACACCAAGGCAGTACAAGTTGGCGGCGCGTCGGGCTTTTTGGTACCGCGTAAGCGCTTCGAAAAGACAACCATTGGCTACCGGGGCAAACTAACGGGCATCTCGCTCCCGACCGGCGGATCCATGATGCTTTTCAACAGTTCCCGCTCCATGTACAATGTACTCGATAACTACCTTGAATTTTTTCGCGAAGAAAGCTGCGGACAATGCACCCCTTGCCGGGTTGGATGCCAACAGTTGCACTTTGGCATAAAAGCAGTGAAACGGGGCGACAAGCCGGCACAATACCTTGACAAGCTGCTTAAGCTAACCGAAACCATGCAACTTACAGCTAAGTGCGGCCTGGGCCAATCAGTTGCCAACTCTTTTAGTTCCATTGTCGAAAACTTCAGAGAAGAAATGATCTACTAACCCATTAAGAAAAATGAAATGAGCAACACAATAAATGTCACCATAAACGGAATCGCACTCAGGATGGAAAAGGGAAAAACCATCTTGGATGCAGCCAATCAGGCCGGAATCAACATTCCAACCCTGTGTTATCACAAAGATTTGTGCATTGCCGGAAACTGCCGGGTATGTGTGGTTGAAGTTTCGGGTCAGAAACGGCTGGCAGCCGCCTGCGCAACACCTTGCGAAGATGAAATGGAGATTCAAACCAACAGCTTGAAAGTACGAAACTCCAGAAAGCATATCATTGAGCTGCTGCTGTCGGAACACAACGCCGACTGCACCAAGTGCTATAAAAACGGAAACTGCGAATTGCAGAAACTGGCTTCCGAGTATAAAATAATGACACAGGATTTTCTGCGACTGGCACCGCTGAAGAATTACACCATCGACCAATTTTCACCTTCCATAATCAAAGACGACAGCAAATGCATCCGATGTCAACGATGCGTTCGCACCTGTGCTGAGCTGCAGGGCGTCAATGCGCTGACAGTCGCTTATAAAGGAGATGAAATGAAAATTGCGTCGTTCTTTGAAAAAGCGATGAATGACGTGGTTTGCACCAATTGCGGACAATGTGTCAATCATTGTCCTACCGGAGCATTGGTTGAGCGAAACTACATTGAAGAAGTTTGGGACGCTATTTCCGATCCCGAAAAGCATGTGGTTGTTCAAACAGCGCCGGCCGTGCGTGTTGGGTTGGGCGAAGAAATGGAGATGGAAGTAGGTAGCCGCGTGACCGGGAAAATGGTTTCAGCACTCAAACGCCTCGGATTCAACGCCGTTTTAGATACCGATTTTACGGCCGATTTAACGATTATCGAAGAAGGAACGGAACTATTGCAAAGGCTGAGAAAAGTACTGAAGGAAAAAGATAAGGAGATAAAGTTGCCGATGGCAACTTCCTGTTCGCCGGGTTGGATCAAATATATTGAACACATGTACCCGGAATTTACGGAACATCTCTCCACCTGTAAATCACCGCAGCAAATGTTTGGCGCCCTGGCAAAAACCTACTACGCCAAAGCCCGGAAGATCGATCCGGATAAAATTGTGTCGGTCTCTGTTATGCCATGCACCGCAAAAAAGTTCGAAGCCAACCGTCCGGAAATGCATGACAGCGGCTTTCGCGATGTTGATTATGTGCTCACTACGCGTGAGTTGGCGATCATGATCAAACAAGCTGGCATCGATTTTAAAAAACTACCCGATGAGAAATTCGACCGGCTGATGGGAGAATCAACCGGTGCCGGAGTGATTTTTGGAGCTACCGGCGGTGTGATGGAAGCTGCGTTGCGAACAACATACGAACTGGTGACCGGACGTGAAGTTCCCTTTGAAAACCTAAACATCACACCGGTTCGTGGCATGGAGGGTGTTCGCGAAGCAGTCATAAAAATTGAGGCTCCACTGTCCGAATGGGATTTTCTGGATGGTGTGGAACTCAGGTGCGCCGCTGCTCATGGACTGGTGAATGCCCGAAAAGTGATGACTGACTTAAAAAACGGAAACTGCAAATACCATTTTATCGAAGTCATGGCTTGCCCGGGTGGTTGCCTGGGAGGAGGCGGACAACCCATACCAACGAGTCCCGAAATTCGTGAAAAACGCATGAAGGCAATTTACGAGGAAGACGGCGATATGCCCTTGCGCAAATCGCATGAGAACCCGGAAGTTTTAAAAATTTATCAGGATTTTCTGGGCGAACCAT
>ENA-ORCT01000691-ORCT01000691.1-marine-metagenome-genome-assembly--contig:-NODE-691-length-15180-cov-3.435940_pt1 | contig 15180 bp, 14 predicted proteins | sample MGYA00248632_ERZ508511 | MGnify/ENA primary metagenome ERZ508511 (study PRJEB26182, sample SAMN06268839) | marine metagenome | isolation source: Tt an P1-techrep anaerobic enrichment on pine from sediment...
CGATTGATAATCTTCAATCTGAACGATAGCGTCGCTGAAATAGTTCTCAAACCGTTCCAGTGTAAGCGGAAAACTTCTAAAAAAATCTTTGGCAGAGGAAAAATCCCCCCTGAATCCGGAATACGCAACATACTCGGCAAATAAAATTTCCAGTATGTCGTGATTTGAAGAAGACAGCGCTATGCTTTTAACCAGGAAAATATGCGTATCTTCAAATTCGATAAAACTGCAATACGAAAATTTTTTATTGTGGATTGTTTCCGTGCCGTAGGAATACGCCATACGGTTATTACCTGATACAGACTCGTACATGACGGTATCCAGGGGAAGATAATAATCTATTTTATTCTGGAGAGCGGACATCGGATTCTTTTGGTAATATATTGAAAGACTGTGCCCATTGTGATCCGAAAAAAGATAGCTTTTATGTTGTTTATCGACAAATTCAAGTTTGTCATTGATCGTTATTTTCACACTTGGATAATGAGTGGAAAAATAGACATTGCTATTGCCTTCCATTATCCCTCTCCGGGGCAAGATACTTGTCGAGCAGGACACAAAACAGGAAATTGCGGTAATAATGACAACTGCTAAGTTCTTTTTTTTCATTCCGGTTCCTTTTCGAAGTGTTTCTCCACTATAAATAGAGCTATCAAGGGTGCTGCGCTAATGTTTTTTCTATCTCCTGCCCCGAAAAATTTCAAAACGGCTTGGACAGCAGGGCAAGAATGAATAAACCAATTCGATATAGCAAATCAATTAGATTAACACAATATGTTGATACATGCCTTTCATATCCCTGGCAGTCACTGGTCAAAATTCAGATCTCCAACTGCCTGGATGTGGAAGAATCCGGTCTCGATGAGAGATATATCATTGAAACCCGAAATGCGCTGAAAGATTATTAAAAAGGCAAATACAGCGCATGAACAGTTGCTGATATTTGCAAAGGGTGGGATCCCGGTAAAAGAAAAGGTGAGCATTGGGATGCTTGTTGAGGAAATCGCACGGATCTAACCATTCCCGGGGGCATTGGTGGGAAGGAAGCGGTCAAGGATATTCTTGCGATTGATCCAAACGCCAGAGTCATTGTCTCAAGCGGATATACCGATGATTCAACCATGGCCAACTATGCTGAATACGGCTTTAAGGGTTTTGTCGCAAAGCCGTATTCAAAAAACAAACTGATGGAAGTATTGAAAAATGTTTTAGGAAAATAATTATGTACAATACTATGACTACCTGCTGGCCTATCTTCGATGTTGCGTTAACGGCCCCACAACTTGAGTATGAAACAGTTAACGCAGAAAACAAGTCAACAGGCAGTCAGGGTGGGATACGGTATTTTTTCCACGGTCTTTGACGCCGACAGGCTGATGAACCATTAGACGGACAACCAAATAACCTCTCGATGAGGTATCGAAAGATCAGATTCTCTAACCAACGCTGTTGTGCCCGCGTCGGACCTGGGGGTGGTTATAAGAGTTGATCAATCGCTGTATAATCGAGGCCAAAGGCATCAGATACGCCTTTGTAGGTGACTCGGCCGTTGACGATATTAGCGCCGAGTTTAATCTCCTGATTTTCTTTCATCGCTTTTTCCCAGCCTTTGTTGGCAATTTCCACCGCATAAGGCAGGGTTGCATTGGTCAGGGCGAGCGTTGACGTTTTGGCCACCGCCCCCGGCATGTTGGCCACGCAGTAATGGACCACACCGTCTATGGTAAATATCGGATCGGTGTGAGTGGTCGCCTTTGTGGTTTCAAAACACCCCCCCTGGTCGACGGCGACATCCACCAGCACAGAACCGCGTTTCATGGTCGGCAACATCTCTCGCGTTACCAGTTTTGGAGCTTTGGCACCGGGAATGAGCACAGCGCCCACAACGACATCAGCCTCCTTCACGAGTTTGCGTATAGTGGCCGGGCTGGACATGAGGAGAAAGCAATTGCTGGGCATGACATCGCTCAGATAGCGGAGGCGCTCCAGGCTCATATCGAGAAGATAAACTTTGGCTCCTAAACCGCAGGCCATTTTAGCCGCATTGGTACCGACCACACCACCACCGATAACAACCACGGTGCCCGGGTCAACTCCAGGGACACCGCCAAGCAGGACCCCTTGTCCACCCTGGGCCATTTCCAGATACTTGGCCCCCTGCTGAATGGCCATCCTGCCGGCCACCTCACTCATGGGGGTGAGCAGCGGTAAGGTGCGGTCCGCTTTCTGAATGGTTTCATAGGCAATACCGATAGACCCGCTCTGGATCATCGCATGGGTCAGCTCCTCCGCTGCGGCCAGGTGCAAATAGGTAAAAACGATCTGGCCTTTCCGAATCAACGGATACTCTGACGGCATCGGCTCCTTGACATGCATCACCATATCGCTGCGATCAAAGATTTCCTTGGGCGCAGCGATAACCTCTGCTCCGGCCGTGGCATATTGGGAGTCATCGAATCCGCTGCCTTTGCCCGCATCCTTTTCCACCAACACCGTATGGCCGTTTTGTTTCAGAACTTCGACGCCTGCCGGGGTCATGGCCACGCGATTTTCTTCGGTTTTAATTTCTTTTAGAATTCCAACAATCATTGCAACCTCCTGAATATCAATTTTTTGGATCGGGTTCCAAGGCTTGGCCGATAACCTTATCCACTTTTGATTTCAACGCGTCGGCTTTACGCCGTATCTGTCTTGCTTCATCATTAATTCCGGCAACGAATTCCGCATCCGCGATCGAGGGCGTGTTAATGTCCACGTTCATCAACGCGCCTATCATCCCCGCATAGGCGCATTGGGCGGAAACGCCTAAATCGCTGGCGGTATTGGGATTGGATTTTTGAGATATGCTCACAGCCGAGTCCAGAAGTGAACAGCAGTGCCTGGCCACCTCCAGCGGCACTTCGGCGGCAGTGCGAAATGCGATCTGAATGGCGGCACTACGCGCCTTTTTTTCCTGCTCGGTGGCTTTGGGCATTTTGAAGGCATTCATCACCTGGTTAAAGGCATCGGTGTCTCGATCTACCAGCCCGGATAGTTCAGAACGGGTTTTCTCTGTTTCTTCCAAGATGGATAACAACTCCGCACCATACGGTTCCAACCCCTTGTGACTGATGCTAAGACGGCAGACCATGGTAATAAGGGCCCCACCTATTGCGCCGTTTAAGGCTGCAGCGCTTCCTCCGCCGGGAGCAGGCGCATCGGATGACATTAAACTCAGAAAATTATTTACCGTCATTTCCGTTAACATGAACCTGCTCCTTATAACCCCGCCATATGACTTTCAATGATCTGATCCCGGTTAAAATCCTCCAGCTTGAGATAATATTCCGCACAGTTAAGAAGTGCCTCCTGGCGCAGTGCGCCCACAATCTGGGTGCCTACCACGGGAACACCATACCGCCGGGCCTCGAGTTCAATCAGATTGAAAACCCGATACAAGGGAGTTTTATTGGTATCAAACATGTTCATGGAAACCACCACCTGGTCTCTCTCCTCGAAGGCCAGGCCAACGGAACGAATCGTTGTAAAACCGCCGCTGGGCCCCCTGACAATTTTGGCAATGGATTTTGCGATGTCTACATTATTTGTACCCAGAATCACATTGACCGCAACAATCTCTGAGGTTCCGGCACTTACGATGGTTGCACCCGCGGTTGGATGCAACGCTGCCGGACCGATATCAGGAGCTCTTTCGGGTAAATGCGCAACCTTTTTTAGCCCCTCATACTGCCCCTTTCGAATAAAATCCATGGCCTTGCGCTGTTCGCTTCTCGCATTTTCTCCTGAGAAAAAAACCGGCACCTTGAAGCGTTCATATACTTCTTGGCCAATTTCTTCGGCCAGTGCAACACATTCTTCCAGGGTAATTTCGGTCAGAGGGAAAATAGGGATAGTATCCTGGGCACCGATCCTCGGGTGCTCGCCGCTCTGCTCCTCCATATTGATCAGTTCATATGATTTGCCAGCCATGTTGAGGAGGGCTTCCTTGAGGGCCTCAGGCCTTCCGATTACTTCTATAACGGTGCGGTTAAAATTGGGTTCCGGGTAATAATCGATCAATTTAACCCCTTCAACGTCCCGAAATTGACCGACAACGCTCTCTATTACCTCGGAGCGCCGTCCTTCGCTAAAATTGGGTACTGCGTGTATCAGCTGTGCCATGAATCATTCCTTTTTTATTCGTTATCGTAGACAATATGTACGCTGCGGGAAAGCAGTTGATGACAACTGCCCTCGCAACAGTCAGACAATCAATATCCATACGCAAGGTCTCTCAAGAAAAGACCGATTTCAGGAAAAAAAATCACCGAAACAGAAGCGATAAGCAGTATAATGATAAAAGGCGGCGTCGCCCGGATGACTTCAAAATATGGCCTTCTGAAAATCGCGATGGCCGTAAAAATATCGCATCCCATAGGCGGCGTGGCTGAACCGATAGCCGCCTGCAGTGTTATGATAACGCCAAGGGCAACCGGATCCACCCCCGCGGCGATTGCCGGAGGGAATAAGACCGGGGTGAGCACCATGATGACGACGATATTGTCCACGAACATGCAGGCGACAAAATAGGCAACTGTAATAGTGAAAAGGACTTGCAGCCTTGAGGGATCTGTTCCCAGGATAGACGGCAGAACCATATCGGGTATCCGTGCAAAAGTGACCATCCAGGAAAAAGCCGCTCCCATACCTATCAATACGAAGACCACTGCCGTTATGAGCCCAGTTTCCAATGCAATCTTGGGCATTTCGCTTATTTTGAGAGACTTGTAGACCATGACCTCAAGAATAAATGCATACAGGATACTTGCCCCGGCCGCTTCATTGGGGCTGAAAAGCCCTGCATATATCCCCCCGATAACGATAACCGGGAAGCCTAGCGTAGGCAGCGCTCTTCTCATGGCCCGACCCCGTTCAGTCCACGATGCCTTTGGCTCTTGCCGAATGCCGTGATATCTGGAATGAACGAAGCTGTAGATAGCAAAGAGAGCAAAAATCATTATTCCCGGCCCGATACCGGCGATAAACAGTTCGCCGACAGATGTGCCGGAAATCACCCCGTACACAATCATCCCGATGCTGGGCGGAATCAGAAGGGCGATGTCACTGGCGTTGATAATCAGAGCCATTGCATAGGAGCTGCTGTATCCGCCCTCTATGAGCCGGGGAAGCAGCGGTCTGCCCATGGCAGCAACGGTTGCCTGGGTAGAGCCGGAAATTGACCCAAAAAGGGTACATGCCGAAGATGTGGCGATCGCAGCCCCCCCGCGGATATGTCTGATAAAACTGAGGACAAAGTCGATCAGCCGGTTAGCTGTTTCACCCTTGGTCATAATACCTGCGGCAAAGAGGAACATGGGAATGGCGATCAGAGACATCAGTCGGACACCGCTGATCATCTGCTGAATGAGAAGAAAAACATTGATTTTAGCAAAATATATTTTCAGGATTGCCACAGGCGCTGCGATGATGGGGACCATCATCGGAAGACCAAGCAAAAGCAAAACGATCATGATTGTGATCATTAACAGTAACATGGAATCTTTTCTCTCCTTTAATCAAATATAGAAGAAGTGAATCACATCAAGCAGCACTGTTGCAACCTGGTTTGGGATATAAAACAGGTTCGACATTAAAGGCATTACGGGGAGTCGTTATGCGCGACGCTTTTAACTGCTAAAGCATTTCTGAATCAGGCAAATCCACGTCGTTATCAATCGGGAATTTCGGCGGGATTCCGCGATAAATACATTTGCTAAAACTCCTGATATTCCGATTTTTCTTCAAACGACAGCCAAACTTCTTTATGGGTGATGTTTTTAATGAAGGTTAAGAGATACTGTATCCCTCCGAGGAAAAGACCTATCGGAACCCATATTATCACCAGGTAAAACGGCACCATCAATGCCGGCGTAACACGGCCAAACCCCTTTACCTGCAAAACAAACAAAGCCGCATAATAGGCCAGGTAAAATAAAACCAGGGTGGTTACCGACGATACAATCAGAATGAGTATTTTTTGTATTTTTTCGCTCATTAAGTCATGAACCGCCGACATACGGATATGTCTTCCCTTGCGGGCAGCGTAACTGATCCCCATGAAAGTGATCAGCACCAGAATGAACTGGGACACTTCTTCTGCAAATGACCAGCTGCAATTAAAAGCCCTTCTGCTGATAACGTTCCCAACGGTGATTACCGCAAGGCTGATAACGCCATAGCTCAATGAGAATTTTTCAAAACTTTTAATTAAATTGTTTAATTTGGAAAGCATCAGGATGATCCATCCTTTTAAAATCTGAACCAAAGATACCCGGTCATGGCAAAATCAGACTTTGTTTATGCCGGGGAGTTTCCAGTTGATTTTATCGGCCGGAAGAATGCGCTTATCCGCATTCTTCCGGCTTTTATCACGTACTCGTCTCTAGTTCTTTTTTCTCTTTATTGCGTCTTCGATATCCTTTTCCAGTGTTTCCAGAAAAATTTTCCCATCTTTTCCGGCGATATCATAGTAGACTTCTTTCATGGGGGAGGCCAGTTTCTTAAAGACGTCGACTTCATCCTGAGTAAGGTAAACAACCTTAAGGTTGGGTTTCCTCTGCTGCATTTTTTTCAGCCTCTTTTCGTTAAACTCAATTTGCCACTGAAAGCTGAAAGGCAGGAGTTCTTCAACTGTCTCGTAAACGATTTTCTGGATATCTGCGGGCAGGGCCTCGAAAAACTGGGGGTTTGTAATCAGGGTCATTAAAAATGGATTACAGTAAGAGAAGATGAGGTAATCCTGAACCTCGTCAATGTGCTGTTCTTCAATAAAGAACGGGCAGTTAACCTGGCCATCCAGAACCCCCAGCTGCAGGCCGCTGTATACCTCTCCCCAAGGCGTCGGGACGGGGCTGGCGCCGTAGGCCTTGTAGTTTTCCACGATCAATCTTGAAGTCATTGTGCGCATCTTGAACCCCTTGAAGTCCGCGGGCTTTCTGATCAGCTTATTTGAAGTCCACGTCTGCCACCCCTCGGAGAAAGTAGAGAGAGCCATCAGGTTCTTTTCCGCAAATTTCTTGGCAAGAACATCCTTGAATTTGCCGTTCTTCATAACATCCATTACAATATCCCAATCCTTGGGGAAAATGTAATGCAGCAGCAGAGCCTGATTTTCCGGGACCAGTGAACCGACATGGCCAGCATCGGCAAAGTTAAAATCGATTGCGCCCTGCTGGACAAGCTCTACAAGGTCTTCACTGGTCCCCAGGGTACCGGAGGGATATACGTCAAGGTTAATTTGACCGTTTGATTTTTCGGCCAGCCTCTTTTTAAACTCTCTCGCATAAGAGCCCATAAAACCGTCGTCTTTTTCCTCATGCGCCAGCCGCCAGTTATATTTGGCGGCCTCGGCCTGACCGGCCGAAAAAAAACCGATGCAAAACGCCAATAAAACGACAATACTCAATGGGGCAAACACACTTCTTCTGGTCATGATCTGTTCTCCTTTGTTAAACATTAATGGAAAGTATTGCGATCACTACTTATCAATGACTGTGCAAGGAGGATGCCAGACAGGCTTCGTCAATTTACCGCGGGTCCGCACCTGTGCCTTAAAATCCAAACTTCAATTTAACCTATTCATATTTATTGATATTTAACCCGTTTCGATATTTTTTTCATATCGGTAAAGGTAGGGAATTAATTTTGCGTGAGGTGTTTAGGCAGGACCAGCCAATTCAATTTTGACTTATTTGAGGCCCGCTACCCGGGCCCCGCAAGTCGCCAGCGACTTATTAAAGTCATTGGCGACTTGCCAAATGAACGAATTTCGATCGCAGCCGGCAGCGGTTTCACCCAAAGCCCGAAATTGTTCTTTCAATCTGATCGAAATTTCTCAAACCGGGTCGGTCAAACGGCATGTTTCTTAATAAGTCGGTATGCACGGGACTGACTCACCTTCAGTGCTTCGGCTACTTTGTAAGAACTTTTCAACCTCTGATAGGCAGATGAGACAATTTTCTTTTCAGCTTGGAGCAAAGCGTCGTCGAGAGAAACAGCGTCATCAAAATCCGCTGGATAGACAGCCGATTTTTCGATAACGAATGGGGGAAGGTGTTCAACGGATATGGTCTGAGCTGACGAAGTCACGATCAGCCGCTCGATCAGATGTTCCAACTCCCGAACGTTACCTGGCCAGGAATAGCGGTTTAGGATGGCCAACGCCTCGGATGACAGTTCATGCTCCATTTTGTACAGCCTGTCAAATTTGTTAATAAAATATTGTATCAGCTGAACCAGGTCCTCTTTTCTTTCGCGCAATGGGGGCACTTCTATTTCAATGGTATTGAGCCGATAATATAGATCTTTTCTGAATTGTCCCTGTTCCACCAGGCAGGACAAATTTTGATTCGTGGCAGCAACAATTCGACAATTGACCGTCTTGACTTTCGTTCCGCCAACCTGGAAATACTGTTTTTCCTGGAGAATTTGCAGCAGTTTAACTTGAAGATTCACTGGGATCTCTGAAATCTCATCCAGAAATAGAGTCCCACCGTCGGCCAACTCGAGCAGACCGATTTTACCTTTGGGATTTGCACCTGTAAACGCACCAGGAGAATATCCGAACAGCTCCGACTCCATCAATTGATCCGGAACGGCCGCGCAATTGACTGTAATGAACGCCTCGTTCTTTCGGTGGCTCACCCGGTGAATGTACTTGGCCAGTAAACTTTTGCCGGTTCCGGTCTCACCCAAGATGAGGACACTCGAATCCACCCGGGCCACCTGCTTCGCCAACTTCAAAATATCTTTCATCGCTTCACTTTGAACGATAAAATCCTTGCTCAAATCCTCATTTCGAAGCTGTTGGACCTCCAGTCTGTATCGTTGCAACAGGCTCTGCGTTTCTTCCAGGTCGCTTTTGATTTCTTCAAGTTTTGGTATATCCCGGAGATTTGCAACAATCATCTCCAAATTTCCATCATCATCAAAAACAGGGGAAACCGTGACCACCAGTTTGCGGCCGGTATTTGTGGCTTGTTCGTAGGTCGCAATTTTGGGATTTCGCAACGCGATTTGGGATATGGGCGGATACCATAAATCATTCTCGGTACATTCATCTATTGTTTTGCCTATCATTTCCTGGGGCGAGATCCCATAATGCCGCTCACAGGCTCGATTAACATAAATGATAACGCCATCCTTATTTATAACGAACAGTTCATCATACATATTATGCAGAATTTTAAGAAGCGTGTCTCGGTCTGGTGGTGTTACCAGGTGACCGGTTGACCTACCTGATTTACGTGGTGACACTATAATTACCCCTAAACGTTATCCAACTCATTCAAATTAAGGAACGCAGATATATGCCGTTCCGGCAATTATGCCCCCCTGGCCAGCTCAGCGGTGATATCAATCAGTCGTTGACTGGGGGCACCGTCCTCGGAGGACAAGCCTTCCTCCGTTGCGCTGCGTACCAGACGGTTTTTAAGTTCAAGTGTTCCCATTCGCCAGGGTTGATACATTGAGTTCATTTTACTACCTTCTATTCTTGCTTAATGCCCTTGGGAAGACGTCCTATCTCTACTGACATCCATTCATTGCTCAAGCAGTTGCCTTAGCCAGATTCACCATGAATTGCAATGATTATCAGCCTCATGGCTGCAGTTGCATCATCTAATGTTAAAAACAATTCCGCAATCCGCGATCACCTGCTGTTAATGGCGTCCGGGCAAAAGGCACAGGATCGACGGGCGGTCGGCTTTGCAATCTTAAGAGGGATTATGTTTTTCAGACAACAATCCGGCGACCGGGTCGAAGAGGATCCATCGGCAGCTGCCCGGATCGGCGCATCCGGATGGCTGCACGAATGTCGCGATGGGCGCGTGCATTGAGCGGAAAGGCCCAGATAATCAGAATGGCTATTATGTTACACAGACATGGCACGAGGGCATACAGCACCCGCAAAGACCAGATGACTGTTGCCGGCTGGTCGCCCCCGGGCACGTAACCGGCATTTCCCAGCACCGCAAGGCCGGTGCCGACCCCTACGGCTGCCGCCATTTTTTTGGCGATCGACCATAAACCGATGTAGTGCCCCTCCCGGCGCATGCCTGTCAGCAGTTCGTCGTAGTCGATGACATCCGCCTGGATGGCCGATGGAAGGGCCAGAGACGCCCCGAACCCCATACCCGAGACGATCACCAGAACAGCGTAGAGCATTTCATCGCCAGGGCCCAGAAAAAAAACGCCGATAAATGCTCCCGTGTTGACGATCATGGCCATCAACCAGGCGTTTTTTTTACCGATGCGTTTAGCCAGGGCAATCCAGGCCGGCAGAAAAGCGACACCGGTCACCAGATAAAGAAGCAGAAAAAGATCGGCCCGCGAAGACTGAAGCACATATTCGACATAATAGAGGATCAATGTAGCAGGCAGATTACTGCCGATGGCGCTGATGGTGTAAGCCATCAACAGAATCAGAAAGGGGCGATTCTGCCAGACGGCCCTCAACCGGTTCCCGGAGGTCGAATTAGACGGAACCGTCACTTGAGTGTGTTCGCGAATGCGGTAGACGCACCAGCTGCAGGTGCCGATCAGGATGGGGGCATATATTATGGCGATTCGGAAAAATTTCTGACGCTCGCCTGCCGGCGAGGCGTCACCTCCCCAGATGGCGTCCACCACGGTCGGTGCAGCCGCCGCCATCAATGTGCCGGCGATCAACAGACCGTCCCGCACGGCGAAAAGAGTTGTTCGCTCGGAATAGTCAAAGCTGATTTCCGGCCCCAGCGCCTCATATGGGACCGTAACCAGAGTCCAGAAGGCAAAGAGCATAAAAATCCAGAAACCGAACCAGAGCGTATGGTTGCTTTCGGCGGATTCCGGTGGCGTAAACAGAAACCCCAACGTCAGAGCCACACAAATGCCGCCGATAAAAATGTAGGGTCTTCGCCGCCCGAAACGGGTACGGGTCCGGTCTGAAAGCAAACCGATGACGGGATCGGAAACAGCATCGAACAATCGCACGCCCAGAAGAATGTATCCCATCACCGCGACATCGATTCCTACCACGTCGCTGTAAAACTTGGGCAGATACACGTACACCGGAATGCCCACAACTGCCAGTGCGAAAGCCGGCATGCCGTAGGCAAATCGGCGAGCCCAGTCGACCGGTGACGGGGTCATGGTTTCCCCAGCAATGCGGCCTTGAAAGACCTGTCAATGGGACGGGGGCCCAGCCAGATAGAAAAAACGGCAGCGCCGAAATCATCACCTTCGATTCGCCCCAGGGTTTCACCATTAAGGGACAGTTCGGTCCCCTTACCCGGAATGTAGGTCAAGGCGTAGCGATCGCCCGGCTGCACGTCCCGATACAGCGCATTGAAGCGCCCGACACGGTCGGACAGGTTGGACAGCTCGGCGGGAGAGAGATTGTCGGCAAGTTTATGGCGAGTGGCCTTGGCGAAATCCGATGCGCTAATGGCCTGAAAATACGATAGTTCCAATCGTCTCGGAACCGGATCGAGAACCTGGCGATGATGGGTATCAACCGGCAGATACAGCGCGCCGGCATAGGCCTTGATGATCGCCATATAACGCAGCAGCGCCTTTCCCCTGAGCTCCAGGTCGATGTCCTGCACCTGAATCGTTCGGGGGAAGGCAACACCAGCAACTTCCACAGTGGTCGAGCCCCTTGCAAGACCGGTAACGGTCGCCATTACCATAAGTGTTTGAACAGCAAAAAAAATAAATTTCATCACTCTGATCTCCATAGCAGTAATGTCTAAGCTAACTCCTGAGAGTGTTTTAACAACCTGTGGTTGCTGATAATAGACAGACAGGTCTATGATAGGGGAAACCTGTGAATAACGAAAAAGCGAGGACGAGGGGTGATTCGTTTTGAAGAAATCATCGAAGGCAGGTGTTCGCCGCAACAGGCGTTTGGCTACCTGGCAGAGTTTGCCAATATCCAAGCCTGGGACCCGACGGTCCTTTCCGCGCGCGCCCTGACTCCCGGCCCAGCCCGGGTGGGCTCCCGCTTCCGCCTGCTCCTGCATTCAGGTCTGCGGCCGGTTCGCATGCACTACACGCTGGTGGAGATGCAGCCGCTTGGCCGGTTGGTGTTCGACGGCCGCGGCGACACGTTCCGGGCACTGGATCGCATTACCATTGTGCCAACCGCCCGGGGCTGCCGCCTGAGCTATACAGTGGCTGTCGATTTTGACGATCCCGCCGGCCGGCGACTCGGGGCGCTGGCGGCTCCCCTTCTGCGCTACAACATCCGTCGGGCCGGAAAACGCCTGCAGACAATTCTTGGCGGGGATGGCCCCCTGCCCCGCCTGAGCCGGGGAACGCGTCTGGCCGACCGACTGGTGTTCCCCGGTCTGATCGGCTTTACCTGTTTTGGCTATCGGTCAGGGAATAAGCGCTGGCCGCTGCCACCCCGGCCGCTTGAAGGACGCCGCGTGGTTCTTACGGGCGGGACCTCCGGCATTGGCCGAGCGGCTGCCGACCAGTTGCTGGCCTGCGGCGCCCATCTGATAATTGTCGGCAGGCATCCCGAAAAAACGGCGGCGGTATGCCGGCAGCTCTCAAACCGGTGGGGTGCGGAGGCGGTGGACCATGAGATTGCGGATTTAAGTCTCATGAGCGATATCCGGGCGCTTGCGCCCCGACTTCAGGATCGCTATCCCGCCATCCACATTCTGGTCAACAATGCCGGGGCCCTTTTCAACGCGAGAGAGGAAACGGCCGAAGGTTTCGAGAAAACCCTGGCGATCAACCTGCTGGGCCCCTATCTGCTGACCCGGTCCGTCCTGCCTCTTCTCAGGCAAGAGCCCGATGCCCGCATCATCAACGTGTCATCCGGCGGTATGTACACCCAGAAAATCCGCCCGGAGGACCTGCAGCACCGGCAATCGGCATACGACGGTACAACGGCCTATGCCCGCGCCAAGCGGGGGCTTGTAATCCTCACTGAGCTGTGGGCCGCCGAACTCGCACCCCATGCCATAAGCGTGCAGGCCATGCACCCCGGTTGGGTGGATACGCCCGGCCTTCAGGCGTCGCTGCCGACCTTTTATCGCTACCTTCGTCCCCTGCTTCGAACACCGGCCCAGGGCGCGGATACGATTACCTGGCTGGCGGCTTCACCGGTGGCCGGCAGGACCAGCGGGCTGTTCTGGCTGGATCGAAAGCCGCGGACAGTCCATGTACTTCCCGGCACCCGGGAAACGCCGGCCGAACGCCGGGCGCTGCTGGCTGCCCTCGATCGAATGGCAGGTGATTAGTCAATGCTGCCCAGCTGCCGATTGCCGGCCCGCGTCAGCACCAGCTGGAGGTCCCCGATCACACGCTCGCGAAACGCAGCCTCGCAGCTGGCCAGATAATATCGCCATTTGCGGCGAAACGGCCGGTCAAATCCCAGAGCGGCCACCTGATCCCGGTTGGCTTCAAATCGCTGGCGCCAATCCGCCAGAGTCAGGGCATAATGATCGCCGATATTCTCCAGGGAATCGACCATAAGCTCCGAATGGCGGGTCATGGTGCGGGTCAGGATGGAAACCGACGGCAGCAGGCCGCCGGGGAAAATATGCTTTCGAACCCAGTCGCGCTCCCGACGATAGCGCGCGTAGTACTGGTCGGGAATGGTTATGGACTGGAGAACGACGATGCCCTCGGGTTTAAGTAATTGGTCGAGTCGCCGGAAAAACAGCGGATAATACGCATGGCCGACCGCCTCCAGCATTTCGATGGAGACGATTTTGTCATAACGACCGCGAACATGACGATAATCGGTCAGTTCGATCGAAATGCGCTCCGCCAGACCGGCGACGGCCACACGCTCCCGGGCCATGTCGTACTGCTCCCTTGAAACGGTGATCCCGGTCACACGGCAGCCGGTTTGCCGCGCAGCCGCTATCGCAAAGCCTCCCCAGCCGCATCCGATTTCAAGCAGATGATCCGACGCCCGCAGTCGCACTTTGCGGATGACAGTATTGTATTTGTGCTGCTGCGCGGTTTCCAGATCGTCATCGGACGATTGATAGATCGCGCTGGAATACACCATGTCGTTGTCGAGAAACAGACGAAAGAAATCGTTGGAAAGGTCATAATGCTGACGGATATTTCGCCGGCTGCCCCAGAGGCTGTTGCGCCGGGTCGACTCGACGGCCCGGGCCAGGACGCGGTACAGTCGATTGGCGTGGAAACGTCCATCGGCAAATGCGTCCCGATTGCGAATAAAAAAACGTACCACGGCGACAGGGTCCGGGCTGTCCCACTCCCCATGCATAAAGGCCTCACCAAATCCGATATCACTGCCCATGACCACGCGCGAAAAAAATTTGGGATCGTTTACGTGCAGGACAGCTTCAGGGCCATCCGATTTGCCGGCGAAGACGCAAGCGTTGCCATCGGGAAGGGCCACTCGCAGGCTGCCATGCAACGTGTGGCCCAGAGCGGCCAGAAGAAAGGCGCTGCAGCGACGCTGAATTGGGGTCGCGGCGATGCGCCGGATTGTCATGGGGCTGGCCGGCACCGGCTTGCCATGATAGGGCAAGTGGCGGCGAAAGCGCAGTTTGAAAGCTTCCCGGTAAATCCGAGGAATGGTCAGGTGCGGAATCAGGGGATGGGTCAGAATCGTCCTCAGGTGCCGGCCGGGGCTCAGCGGAATCGGGCCTCCCCAGAGTCGGGCGGTCATGATCTTCCGTTCATCGCGAAGCAGCGTGATACGAATATCCAGCTCGCGCCGGATGTCAGCCATGTAAAAATGGTAAATACCCTCCATCGTATTGAAGGGCGAGACATGAAACTGCTTGGCCGCCTGAAAGCGGGCGGGGAAATCCGATGCGGACGCATCTGCCGCCGGCAGAGTGTAGACATGTTTCTCGCCAAAGGTGTTGTTGACTTCGGCAACGGCGCAAACAAGTTTTTCGCCGGCATCAAAACAGTAGTAAAAACTTACCGGGTTGAAAACATAGTTGAAATAACGCGGTGAGGTCACCATGATAATCCGCGCCACGTGCCGGGTGGCAATTCGTGCGGCCACCAGACGAAGGAGTTTTTCACGAATCGTCCCTGCTTCGGCCGCCAGGTAGTCGCGATCATGCAGGCTGACCGGACGGCGGCGGTTGTAGCCGAAGAGCGGCAGGCGGCGATCCAGACGGCACAGATCGTCCAGATCGATTGCATAGA
>ENA-ORCT01000694-ORCT01000694.1-marine-metagenome-genome-assembly--contig:-NODE-694-length-15140-cov-3.594038_pt1 | contig 15140 bp, 15 predicted proteins | sample MGYA00248632_ERZ508511 | MGnify/ENA primary metagenome ERZ508511 (study PRJEB26182, sample SAMN06268839) | marine metagenome | isolation source: Tt an P1-techrep anaerobic enrichment on pine from sediment...
CGGCCTTTGACAACGCTGCCTTCCTGCGGCGTGTCGATTTCGAAGCTTTCGTTCAGGAGGGCTTCGAATTCCTCCATAGATGTGTTTTGAGCCATCTGGTCTCGGTTTCCTTTACTTTAACGCTTTAGCTGGCCGCGCGGTTGTCTCCGCCGGTCTTTGGGTTGGTCACAGCGCGAAGATGCCAAAAAACACGAAGGGCCGGTGGATATCCCCGACCCTGCCCGCGTCTTTTGGCTGTTTCCGCCTTTTCGACGGGGTGTCTATACAGGCTTATCCCCAGGCGGGCAAGGGGAAGCGGCATGAATTCGCCTCCGCGCCGCCCGCTCAGTCGCAGACCACGGACCGGATGCCGTAGGCCAGATAGGGCGCGCCGGTGATGGGCGCGGCAGGGTCCGGCGGCATGTCCGGCGCGCGGGGCGGGTTGTAGGGGCCGGTCACCGGGATCGCCCCGTCCAGATCGACGCCCGGCACGCGGGTTTCGCCCGGCGCGGGGCGGATGAGGCGGGTGGTCACCCGCTGGCACACCGCCTGCCCCTTGATCGCCACGTCGAATCCGTCCGCGGCCTTGTCGAGGGTGACGACATGGCCGGCCTTGCGGGCCACGCCCTCCACCCCGAAATCCAGCGGCGATTCGATCCGCAGGCGTCCCGTTTCCGGCCCCGGGGTAAAAAGCGCGTCCTCTCCCCGCCAGTGCGTGCCATAGGCGATGTCGAGGCGATACCGCCCCGGCGGCACGAGGACCCGGAAGAAACGCCCGCCCTTGATCCCGGCGGCCAGCACAGCCTTGCCGGTCTCGGCCGCCTCGACCCGCAGGTAGAAATCCTGCCCCGCGGGCGTCTTGACCACCAGCGGAAAGACCGCCGCCAGGGGGCTATCGCGCCAGAGCAACCCGTGCCGTAGCCCGCCGTCCCGCTCTGCGGCGCGGACGCCGCCGGCCGCGATCATAAGGCACAGCAGGGCGATGTGCCCCAGTTTCAGAAAAATCCCATGCGACATGGCGCGACCTCCGCCCCCGATATGGGGCGTGAAAGGCCGCCTGTCAGCCCCGCTTGGCCGCCACCAGCGCAATGGCGCGCGCCACGGCCTCGTCGATCGACAACTCCGAGGTGTCCAGAACGACGGCGTCGGCGGCGGGTTTCAGCGGCGCCGCGGCGCGTTCGCTGTCGCGGGCGTCGCGCGCCTTCACATCGGCCAGCACCTGCTCGCGGGTGACGTCATGGCCCTTGCCGGTCAGCTCCAGATAGCGGCGTTCGGCGCGCACCTCGGCGCTGGCGGTGACGAAGAGCTTCACCTCGGCATCGGGGCAGATCACCGTGCCGATGTCGCGCCCGTCCAGCACCGCCCCGCCCGCGCGCCGGGCAAAGGCGCGCTGGAAATCCACCAGCGCCGCGCGCACCTCGGGGATCGCGGCCACCTTGCTGGCGGCGTCGGCCGCCTCGGGCGTGCGCAGATCGCCGCGCTCCAGGTCCTCGGCGCGCAGGCGCTGCGCCGCCTCGACGGGGTCTAGCCCGTCCAGCACCCGCCGCCCCGTGGCGCGGTAGAGCAGCCCGGTATCGAGATGGGCGAACCCGAAATGCGCCGCCACGGCCTTGGAGATCGTGCCCTTGCCCGCCGCCGCAGGCCCGTCGATGGCGATGGTGAAGCTCATGCGCTCGCCCGCACCAGCTGCGCGCCCAGCTTCTCCATCAGCGGCTCGAAGACGGGGAAGGAGGTGGCGATCGGCCCGGCGTCGTCCACCGTGACCGGCTTTTTCGAAGCCATCCCCGCGCAGAGGAAAGACATGGCGATCCGGTGATCGAGCCGCGCCGCGCAGGTGGCGCCGCCCGGCAGGCCGCCCGGCCCCATCCCGTGCACGATGAGGGTGTCCTCGTCCTCTTCCACCGTGGCGCCGCAGGCTTCCAGGCCCCGCGCCATGGCGTCGATCCGGTCGCTTTCCTTCACCCGCAGTTCCTTGACCCCCTTCATGGTGGTCGCCCCTTGGGCAAAGGCCGCCACCACCGACAGGATCGGGTATTCGTCGATCATCGAGGGCGCGCGCTCGGGCGGCACCTCGATGCCTTTCATGTCGGGCGAGAAGCGCGCACGCAGATCGGCGACCGGCTCGCCGCCCTCCTCGCGCATGTTCTCGAATGTCAGGTCGGCGCCCATCTCCTGCAGCGTGGTGAAGAGCCCCGCGCGGGTGGGGTTCAGCCCGATATTGGGCACCAGCACGTCCGAGCCCTCGACGATCAGCGCGGCGCAGACCGGGAAGGCGGCGGAACTGGGATCGCGCGGCACCACGATTGTCTGCGGCAGCAGCTCGGGCTGGCCGGTCAGCGTGATCACCCGGCCCTCCTCGGTCTCCTCGACCCGGCACTGGGCGCCGAAACCGGTCAGCATCCGCTCGGTATGGTCGCGCGTGGCCTCTTTCTCGATGACCACGGTCTCGCCCGGCGCGTTCAGCCCGGCCAGCAGAACCGCCGATTTCACCTGCGCCGAGGGCACGGGCACGGTGTAGCGCACCGGAACCGGCTCGGCCGCGCCGACGATGGTCATCGGCAGCCGCCCGCCGCTGCGCCCGTAGGCGCGCGCGCCGAACAGGGCCAGCGGGTCGGTCACCCGCCCCATGGGCCGGCTGCGCAGCGAGGCGTCGCCGGTGAAGGTGGCGGTGATGGGCGAGGTGGCCATCGCCCCCATGATCAGCCGCACGCCGGTGCCGGAATTGCCGCAATCGATCACGTCCGCAGGCTCGGCGAAACCGCCGACGCCCACGCCGCTGACCGTCCATTCGCCGGTGCCGTGATGGGTCAGCTCGGCCCCGAAGGCGCGCATGGCCCGGGCGGTGTCCAGCACGTCCTGCCCTTCCAGCAGCCCGGTGACATGGGTCTGGCCCACCGCCATGGCGCCCAGGATCAGCGAGCGGTGGCTGATCGACTTGTCCCCCGGCACATGCGCCTCGCCTTTCAGCGGGCCGGATCTGCGGGAGGTCATCGGGATGGGGTCACCGTGGCCGGACATGGGCGCTCCTTCAGGTGTGGCTGCGCCCGCAGGATTATCGAAAGCCCCCCGCAGGGTCCACTGCGATTTCTACAAGGGCGGCTCGCCCAGCCAGCGGCGGGGGTTGGTCTCGGCGATCTGGCGGAAGAGCCGCTCGCCCAGCGCGTCGCGCAGGCGGATCGAGACGGCCTTTTCCGACAGCACCTCCTGCCGGGTCATGTAGAAATCGGAACCGAACAGCACGCGGTCCTTCATCCGGTCGTTTTCGAGATAGAGCCGCAGGAGCGGCATGTATTCGGAAAACTTGAAGATCGTGTAGGAGATGTCGGTATAGAGGTTGGGATAATCGCCCGAGCGGATCATGTCGGCGATCAGCGACACCCAGTTCTTTTCGCGCGCCTGCGGGTCCTCGGGGTCGAAGCCGTCGGTCAGGTAGGCCTTCCAGTCCCGATCGCCGCCGAAATGCGCGAGGTTCAGGCGCAGGCCGGGGAAGGCCTGCATCACGGGGATATAGGCGCGCGGGTCGGTCACCGCGTCCTGCTGCGCCCGGCTCCAGCCCTTGCCGTAGACGCCCCCGCGCGAGCAGTGGGTCACGACCGGGAGGTCGTGTTCGACGCAGAGCGGGTAGATTTCCTGCATCAGCACGGGGTGATCGGGGGCATAGCCCAGCTTGGGATAGAGCTTCAGGCCCCTGAACCCCAGCTCCTCGATGCAGCGGCGAAACTCGTGCACGGCCTCGTCCCGATCGGGGAAGACGGTGGCGAAGGGAATGATGCGGCCCGCATAATTTTCGTCCCGCGCCAGCGCGGCCAGCCCGTCATGCTGGTCACGGATATCCTGCTGCACCGGCCCGTGCCCGATCCGCGCCATGTCCATCGGCAGCACCACGAAGCGCGCATCGCTGGGGTAGTAGTGCAAGACCTCCTTGAACACCTTTTCCTGCGTGCCACGGTTTCCGGTGCGGTGGAAATTCTCGATCCGCACCAGAAAGTCATAGACGTTTTCCCAGGGCAGATAGCGGAAGGCCCAGCGCAGGAACCGCAGCAGACCCGGCACCAGCCGGAAGACCGCCACCACCCGGTGCGGGTAATAGAGCGGCGTGTGCGCCGTGGTGAAGGTGTGGACGTGGCAGTTGGTGATCTGGATGTCGTCGGAATGCTTTTGCGCGGTCATGGCGGGGCTCCGGCAGAATACCCGCCATGGTATAGCGCATCCGCTGTCCGGCAAGCCCCTTGCCGGAATGCTGCAGATTGCCGTCGGCAGCGGCAGCGCGCCGTTCATCTCAGTCGGCTCGCGCCCCATTCGCAGAAACGAGGGCCGCGCCTGACCCTGGGTGGGCGCCCCGATACGCATGTGGTGAGCGCTTTATCCCAAAGCCCCGGACGACGGCTGGGCGGTGGATGCCATCGCCAAGGCGCCCTCCCGGGGGGAGGGTCGGGCGCGGCCCGGGATGATCGCCCGGGCCAGGGCAGGCCGCGGGCAGCCGTCGACCGCTCCTGCCCCCGAGCGGCCGCTCACCCGCTATTTGCGCCGGAAGGTCAGGTAATGCGGCACCCGCCCCTCGCGCAGCGCCTTCTGCTCGTAGCGGGTGGAGATCCAGTCATCCCAGGGCTCGCGCCAGTCGGCAGGGCGCTCTGCCAGCCAGTCGAAGCCGTGGCGCGGCACCTGTTCCAGGGTCTGGCGCACATAGTCGGGGATGTCGGTGGCCACGCGGAAGATCGCCCCGGGCTTCATCACCCGGGCCAGCGGCTCCAGGTATTCCGGCATCACGAAGCGGCGGCGGTGGTGCCGCTTCTTGGGCCAGGGGTCGGGATAGAGCAGGAAGGCGCGCGAGATAGAGGCATCGGGCAGCACGTCGAACAGGTCGCGCACATCGCCGGGATGCACCGCCACGTTTTCCACCCCCGCGTTGCGGATCTTGCCCAGAAGCATCGCCACGCCGTTGATGAAGGGCTCGCAGCCGATGATCCCCACCTCGGGGTGCAGGGCGGCCTGGTGCACCATGTGCTCGCCGCCGCCAAAACCGACCTCAAGCCACACGTCGCGCCCGCCGAACAGCGCCTGCAGGTCCAGCGGTTCGCGCCCGGGGTTCGCCTCCCAGTCCACCGGCCCGGGCGAGAGCCTGGCCAGATCTTCGTCCAGATAGGCCTCCTGCGACTTGCGCAGGCCCTTGCCCTTGAAGCGGCCGTAGAAATTGCGCCAGGGCGCGCCAGAGGGGTGTTTGCCGTCAGTCATGCTCTTCCTGCAAAGAATTGGGCCCCGGATCGTCTCCGGGGCCGTTTTTTCGCGTTGTGGGGCCGAAGGGTCAAGCCGGCGGGGCTCAGACCACCTTCTTCAGCGCCTCGATGAGGTCGGTCCGCTCCCAGCTGAAGCCGCCATCGGCGTCGGGCTGGCGGCCGAAATGGCCGTAGGCGGCGGTGCGCTGGTAGATCGGCTTGCACAGGTCCAGGTGATCGCGGATGCCGCGCGGCGAGAGGTCCATGACCTGGCCCACGGCGCGCTCGATCTCGGCCTCGGGCACCACGCCGGTATCATGGGTGTCGACATAGATCGACAGCGGCTTGGCCACGCCGATGGCGTAGCTCAGCTGCAGCGTGCAGCGCTCGGCCATCCCGGCGGCGACCACGTTCTTGGCAAGATAGCGCGCGGCATAGGCGGCCGAGCGGTCGACCTTGGTCGGATCCTTGCCCGAGAACGCGCCGCCGCCATGCGGGGCCGCGCCGCCATAGGTGTCGACGATGATCTTGCGCCCCGTCAGCCCCGCGTCGCCGTCAGGCCCGCCGATCACGAAGGTCCCGGTGGGGTTCACCCACCATTCGGTTTCCTCGGTGATCCAGCCCTCGGGCAGGACCTCGCGGATATAGGGCTCCACGATGGCGCGGATGTCGTCGGAGGTCTGGTCCTCGCTGGAGTGCTGAGTGCTGAGCACGATCGAGGTCACGCCCACCGGCTTGCCGTTCTCGTAGCGCACCGAAAGCTGCGACTTGGCGTCGGGGCGCAGCGTCGGCTCGGCGCCCGATTTGCGGGCCTCGGCCAGGCGGCGCAGGATGGCATGGGCATACTGGATCGGCGCCGGCATCAGCTCGGGCGTCTCGTTCACGGCATAGCCGAACATGATGCCCTGGTCGCCCGCGCCGTCGCGGTCCACGCCCTGGGCGATATGGGCGGATTGCTCGTGCAGGAAGTTCAGCACGTGGCAGGTGTTCCAGTGGAACTTCTCCTGCTCGTAGCCGATGTCGCGGATGCAGTCGCGGGCGATCTGGCCGATGCTGCCCATCATGCGTTTCAGCCGGTCCTGATCCGACAGCCCCACCTCGCCGCCGATCACGACCATGCCGCTGGTCACGAAGGTCTCACAGGCGACGCGCGCCAGCGGTTCCTCGGCCAGGAAGGCGTCGAGAATGGCGTCGGAGATGCGGTCGCAAACCTTGTCGGGGTGGCCCTCGGACACGGATTCCGAGGTGAAGATGTAGTTCTGCCGGGTCATGGGAAGTGCTCCATTATGATGATCCCCGCCACGCCAGGAAGCCGTTGTGGCGGTTCTTGCAAAGAACTCGCTTACGATGGGGGAGGGCGCAGGTCAACGCCTTTTCCGAAAGGTAGGGCCGAGGGCAAGCCCTGCCAAGAGGTAGAGCGCCAGCCAGGGCCAGTCGCCCAGCCGGGCATAGGGCGTTTCGGGCAGCGCGGGCGGCAGGGCCACGGTCAGGTGGCCGGCGGTGTCGAGCGGCAGGCTGTCGAGCACCCGGCCCCGGGCGTCGATCACCGCCGAAACGCCGGTATTGGCCGAGCGCAGCACCGGCAGCCCCTGTTCCACCGCCCTCAGCCGCGCCTGCGCCAGGTGCTGGTAGGGGCCGGAGAAGGCGCCGAACCAGGCATCATTGGTGATCTGCAGCAGCCAGCCGGGGCGGGTGGCGGCGCGCAGGTCCTGCGGAAAGATCGCCTCGTAGCAGATCAGCGGCAGGACCCGCCCCGCGGGGCCGAGCTCCAGCACCTGCGGCCCCGGCCCGGGCGTGTAGCCATAGAGAAGCTCCGAGGCCAGCCCCCGCAGTCCCAGCCGCGCGGCAAGCGGCCGCAGGGGGACGTATTCGCCGAAGGGCACGAGGTGGTGCTTGTCATAGACGGCGCTCACCCTTCCCTCCCCGTCCAGCACCGCCAGGCTGTTATAGACGCCGCCCGCATCGCGGCGCTGCACGCCGAACAGGACGGGCGTGCCCCCGGCGGCCCCGGCGATGAGCTCCAGCGCGCCGTCGGCGCGCTCCAGCATGAAGGGCAGCGCGGTCTCGGGCCAGACGATCAGGTCGGGGGCGGGCTCGGACGCGGCGGCGGTGTATTGAAGCTGGCGGTCGAAGAAGACCGGCACCATGTCGGGGCGCCATTTCAGGCGTTGCGCGGCGTTGGGCTGCAGGAGGCGGATATGCACCGGGTCGGCCACCCGCGGCTCCGGCTGGGCCAGCCGCCAGCCCCCCCAGCCCCAGGCCGCGCCCAGCAGCGCCAGCGCCAGCACCGCGCCGGGCCAGCGCAGGGCAAAGGGCAGCGCCACGGCCAGAAGCGTCAGCGCCGTCAGCCCCTGCGCGCCGCCGAGGCTGGCCAGCTGCATCACCGGCGTGCCGATCCACAGATGCCCGATCAGCGCCCAGGGAAAGCCGGTGAACAGATAGGAGCGCGCCAGTTCGGCCAGCGCCAGCGCCACGGCCAGCGAAAGCGCCCGGCGCGCGCCCGTGCCCGCCCTTGCCGCCAGCCAGCCCGCGGCGCCCCAGAACAGCGCCAGGCCGAAGCCCATGAAAGCCAGCGCGAAGGGCGCCATCCAGCCATGCCGGGCGACGTCCACCAGAAAGGGCTCGACGATCCAGGACAGCGCTGCGGCGAAATAGCCGCCGCCGAAGAGCCAGGCCCGTTTCGCCCCCTGCCGGGGGGAGGCTGCGGCCATGACCAGCGCGAAAAGCCCGGCAAGACCGGCCAGCGCCAGCGGCCAGAGATCGAAAGGCGCCTGCCCCGCCGCGGCGATCACGCCCGCGCCGAAGGCCAGCAGCCCCGGCCGGCGCGCGGCCCTTTGCGCCAGCGCCGGGGCCAAGCGCCCTAGCCCTCGTCCGCCTGCGGCAGGCGCACGCGCAGCCGCTTGATCCGCCGCGGGTCGGCGTCGATCACCTCGAACTGCGCGCCGCTGCCATGCGGCAGCACCTCGCCCCGCGCGGGCACGCGGCCCGTCATCATGAACACCAGCCCGCCCAGGGTGTCGATTTCCTCTTCATCCTCCGGGTCGACCAGTTTCAGCCCGATCTCGGCCTCGAACTCGTCGAGCGGCGCGCGGGCCTGCACCAGATAGCAGCCGGGCTTTTCCTGGACCCAGAGCTCGCCCTCGTCGATGTCGTGCTCGTCCTCGATCTCGCCCACGACCTGTTCGATCAGGTCCTCGATGGTGACCAGCCCGTCCACGCCGCCATATTCGTCGATCACCAGCGCCATGTGCATCCGCTCGGTCTGCATCTTCTGCAGCAGCACCCCGATCGGCATCGAGGGCGGCACGAAGAGCAGCGGGCGCGCCATGTCGCGCAGGTCGAAGGGGACGGAGACGCCGTTGAACCCGTGCTTCAGCGCCACGTCCTTGAGGTGGACCAGACCCACCGGCGTGTCCAGCGTGCCGTCATAGACCGGCAGCCGGGTCAGGCCGGACTCGCGGAACTGCTGGACCAGCTCGTCAAGGCCGATATCCACCGGCACCGCCACGATTTCCACCTTGGGGATGGCCACGTCCTCGACCCGCAGCCGGCGCAGGTTGCCCATGCCCAGCGACGGGGCCGCGCCGCTTTCGGGGGCAAGTTCCGGCGCATGGGCCGTTTCCGTTTCGGAAGGGACGCGCAGCGCCCCGATCAAGCGGCCCAAAAGGCCGGGAGTGTCTTCGTTCTCTGTGTCCGGCGCGCGATGCGCCGCCATAGAAGACCCGTCGTCTTCGCCCATCTTTCCTTACCAAATAAATGCCGGGACCCTGCCCGTCTCATCCATATGGGTCAGCGACCCCCAATTTTGCAAGTATTTCAACCTCCAGCCTCTCCATCAGTTCGGCGTCGGCCGGGCGGATGTGGTCAAAACCCAACAGGTGCAGGCAGCCATGCACCAAGAGATGGGTGACATGATCGGCCAGCGTCTTGCCCTGTTCCTGGGCCTCGCGCGCGCAGGTCTCATGGGCGATGGCGATGTCGCCCAGTTCCTCGGGCATGCCGGGAAGGCCCTCGCCGGGCGGCTGCGGCATGTCGCCGTCCTGCTCTGCGCCGCGCTCCTCCGAAGGCCAGCTCAGCACGTTGGTGGGGCGGGGCTTGCCGCGGAAATCGGCGTTCAGCACGGCAATGCGGGCATCGTCGCAGCCCAGCAGGCTGATCTCGAAATCGCCCTCCAGCCCCAGATGCGAAAGCGCCGCCGCGCAGGCCCGTTGGGCGGTTTCGGCCAGCGCCACGCCGTTCCAGCGCGCGTCTTCGATGACAGTTTCCACATGCATGGTCGGATTTCCCATCTCACCTGCGCCGCTGCCGGCGGCCTGCCGTCCGGCCCTCGGAGGCGCGCAGACTGTGCTGAAAGTTCTGCCCCAGGACGCCTCAGAAGCCCCTTGGCCGCCACCGGCCGCCGATCAGGCCTTTGCCTCGGCCTTGTCATAGGCGTCGATGATCTTGGCCACCAGCGGGTGGCGCACAACGTCCTTGGCGGTGAAATAGTTGAAGGCGATGTTGTCGATCCCCTTCAACAGGCCCTCTGCATCGGCCAGCCCCGAGGCCACGCCGCGCGGCAGGTCCACCTGGGAACGGTCGCCGGTGATCACCATGCGCGAGCCCTCGCCCAGGCGGGTGAGGAACATCTTCATCTGCATGGTGGTGGCGTTCTGCGCCTCGTCCAGCACCACGAAGGCATTGGCCAGCGTCCGGCCCCGCATGAAGGCCAGCGGCGCGATCTCGATCTGCTTTTCCTCGATCAGCTTGGCCAGCTGCTTGCCCGGCAGGAAATCGTGCAGCGCGTCGTAGAGCGGCTGCATGTAGGGATCGACCTTTTCCTTCATGTCGCCGGGCAGGAAGCCCAGCCGCTCACCCGCCTCCACGGCGGGGCGGCTGAGGATGATCTTGTCCACATGGCCGCCGATGAACATGTTCACCGCGACGGCCACGGCGAGATAGGTCTTGCCGGTGCCTGCGGGCCCGATGCCGAAGGCGAGCTCGTTCTCGAGGAGCGCCTGGACATAGGATTTCTGCGCCTCGGTGCGCGGCTCGACCAGCTTCTTGCGGGTGCGGATCTCGACCCGGCCACCCTTGAACAGCTCCATCTGGTCGCCTTCGCGGGCGCCGGTGCCCTTGCCCGAATCGCCCAGCCGGATCGTGCCGTCGATATCGCCGGCATCGATGCCCCGGCCCGCCTCGAGCTTGCCGTAGAGCTCCTGCAGCACCACCGTGGCGCGCCCGCGCGCGTCGCCCTCGCCCACCACGGCCAGCTGGTTCCCCCGTCGCAGGATATGCACGCCCAGCTTGTGCTCGATCTGGGCGAGGTTGCGGTCGAACTCGCCGCACAGGTCGATGAGAAGGCGATTGTCGGGGAATTCCAGAAGCGTTTCGTGAACGTCTCCGGCATTGGTCGGGGGGGTCAGAGCGCTGATGCCCAAGAACGACTCCGTTGGCTAGAGCTTGTACCGATATGGTGCCAAGCCCCGGCCCTCTCCGCAAGCGCGGGCTGGGCGAAATCCCGTTTTCGGCAAGAAAAAGGCCGCTCCGGTGTTCCCGGGCGGCCCTTTTGGCAACGCTTGCGCCGCTTCACAGCGTGTCGAAGATCTCGGCCGCGCCCTTGAAATCGCCGACGGCGGTGTTCGGCTCCGCCACGCCCGAGCAGACGGGCTTGCCGAATTTGTCCAGCCGCTGCGACAGGTAGCCCTCGACCCCGTCGTCGATGATCCAGTGATCGCAGCCATTGGGATCGACCCAGATCCCGGCGCGCAGGTCGCTGAGGTCCTGGGTGCCGCCCCAATGGTAGTCTACCGACTTGTCGGCCGGTGTCTGGTCGCACGCGGCCAGCATCGCGGCGGCTGCGAGCAGGACAAGCCCCTTGGTCATGGTCATCGGTCTGCCCTCCTTACTGGACGCAAATGATTTCGACGCGCCGGTTCTGCTGCATCCCGGCGGCGGTGGCATTGGTGGCGCGCGGCATGCGCTCGCCATAGCCGCGCACGCCGATCACATTGGCGCCCACGCTCTTGGCGATCCCGGCCACGGCATTGGCGCGGCGCAGCGACAGCGCCATGTTGTATTCGTCCGAAGCGCGGCTGTCGGTATGGCCCGCGATGACGAAGCCGCGGGCGCCGGCCTCGGTGAAGAACTTGCGCAGGCGCTGCTGCCCGGCGGGGCCGATATAGGATTTGTCGGTGGCAAAGAGCTGGTCGGAATTCATCACCCCGCAGAGATTGCCCTGGCGGCAGACCGGGGTGCCATCGCGCCTGACATGCGGGGTCATGTAGCCCTCGGCCCCGTCATCCATCACCCAGTGCTCGCACCCGTCGGGATCGACCCAAATGGTGGGAATATAGCGCTCGCCCGCCTGTTCGGCCCGGATCGCCGTCCCGCCCAGAACCAGCGCCCCCGCGGCCAGAGCCGTCTGAATTGTCTTGAAGATACCCTTACCCACAGCTTCCATCCTCTGCCTGTTCTGCAGCGGAAGGACGGGAACTTGCGTTCCGGCAGACCCCACCGCGCAATGCGGCGAGTCTTAGACCATTTTGTGGCGGTGTGAAGAAGGATTTACTAGATATTGTATATGAATTGGCAACATTAACCAAGAATAGATGCCATTCCTCGCGGGATCGCGATCAATCGCCGAAATCGCGGCGAGATAGCGGCAAATTTGCGACAGATTCAGCCATCCAGAACCACCCCGGCCAGCGAATTGGGCGCGCTTTCCACGATCCTCACTCGCGCGATGCGGCCGAGCAGGCTTTGCGGCGCCTGGGCGTGGACCGCGTGCAGGTGGTCGGACTTGCCCACCAGCTGCCCCTCCAGCCGGCCGGGCTTTTCGAACAGGACGCCGACCTCGCGGCCCACCATGGCGGCCTGGATCTCGGCCTGCTGGCGGTTCAGCAGCGCCTGCAGCCGCTGCAGCCGGTCCGCGGCCTCGGCCTCGTCGACCAGCGCGCGCTCGGCCGCGGGTGTGCCGGGGCGCGGGGAATATTTGAAGGAATAGCACTGGCCGTAGCGCACCGCCTCGACCAGCGCCATGGTGGCCTGGAAGTCCTCTTCGGTTTCCTCGGGGAAGCCGACGATGAAATCGCCGGACATCAGGATGTCGGGGCGCGCGGCGCGGATGCGCTCGATCAGGCGCAGGTAGCTCTCGGCGGTGTGGCTGCGGTTCATCCGTTTCAGGATGCGGTCGCTGCCCGACTGCACCGGCAGGTGCAGATAGGGCATCAGCTGCTCGACCTCGCCATGGGCGGCGATCAGGTCGTCGGACATGTCGTTGGGATGCGAGGTGGTGTAGCGGATGCGCTCCAGCCCGTCGATCCTGGCCAGCTCGCGGATCAGCCGGGCGAGGCTCCAGTCGCCGTCCGGGCCTTCGCCGTGATAGGCGTTGACGTTCTGGCCCAGCAGCGTGATCTCGCGCACCCCGCGCTCAACCAGATCGCGCGCCTCGGAGAGCACGCGATCGACAGGGCGGCTGACCTCGGCGCCGCGGGTGTAGGGGACCACGCAGAAGGCGCAGAACTTGTCGCAGCCCTCCTGCACGGTGAGGAAGGCCGTCGGGCCGCGCCTGGCCTTGGGCCGCGCGCTCAGGTGCTCGAACTTGTCCTCCTCGGGGAAATCGGTGTCGAGCGCCTTCTCCCCCGCGCCGGCCCTGGCCTCCAGCTCGGGCAGGCGGTGATAGCTCTGCGGGCCGACCACCAGGTCGACCATCGGCTGGCGGCGCATGATCTCTTCGCCTTCGGCCTGGGCGACGCAGCCCGCCACGCCGATCTTCAGATCGGGCCGCGCGGCCTTCAGCCCCTTGAACCGGCCCAGCTCGGAATAGACCTTTTCGGCCGCCTTTTCGCGGATATGGCAGGTGTTGAGCAGGATCATGTCCGCGTCCTCGGGCGAGGACGTCTCGACATAGCCCTGCCCGCCCAGCGCCTCGGCCATGCGTTCGCTGTCATAGACATTCATCTGACAGCCATAGGTCTTGATGTAGAGCTTCTTCGCTTGGGTCATGACGTGCCTTCCCGATCTCAAGCCGCCCCTCTACACAAAGCGCGCCCCGCCCGCAACGCTTGCAATGTACCCCGATTTGGCGGAGTTTTGCCGGAAAACGGCCGGAGCGGCGGGGCAGATCATGACCTATGAGGGGCTGGAGCAGTTTCTGGAGGAGGGCAAGGCCGCCCTTTCCAAGGGCCCGATCGGCATGATCATGGCCGAGGACCTGGTCGAGGTCGACACCACCATCCGCCACCACCTCAAGATCGGCTTCAAGACGCTGATCCTGCTCGCCCCGAAGGAACTGGAGCTCCCGGACGGCCTCGCCGACAGAGTGCAGCGGGTGAACATGGACGTCTACCGCGAGGGCGCGCTGGTGGACGCGGTCAACCGGGTGATCGAGGCCGCCCCGGGCCAGTGGCTCTATTACTGCTACAACGGCGAATACCTGTTCTTCCCCTTCTGCGAGAGCCGCAGCGTAGGCGAGATGCTGGCCTTCCACGCCGAGGAACGGCGCGACGCGATGCTGAGCTACGTGATCGACCTCTATGCCGGCGACCTGGAGGCATTCCCCAATGCGGTGTCGCTGGAAACCGCGCTGCTGGACAAGTCAGGCTATTACGCCCTGGCCCGCCCCGACCCCGAGAACCACAATCATCCCAGGGAAAGGCAGCTCGATTTCTTCGGCGGCCTGCGCTGGCGCTTCGAAGAGCACGTTCCCGCAGACCGGCGCAAGATCGACCGGATCTCGCTGTTCCGGGCCAGGCCGGGGCTGAGGCTGCGCCCCAACCACAGCTTCAACGACGAGGAATACAATACCTATGCCTGCCCCTGGCACCACAACCTGACCGCCGCGATCTGCTCGTTCCGCACGGCAAAGGCGCTGAAGCTCAACCCCGGATCGTCCTTCGACATCCACAGCTTCAAATGGCGCAACTCGGTGCCCTTCGACTGGACCTCGCAGCAATTGCTGGATCTGGGGCTGATGGAGCCGGGGCAATGGGTGTGACGCCGCGGCGGCGATGAGCCCCCTTCCGCCCCCTTCGACGCGCGGCGGCGGTTAGCTGCGGCGCAGGCGGATCACCACGTCGACCTTGGAGATCTCGGCCCCTTCGGGCGCTTCCGGCAGGCGGTTGATTTCCAGTTCATGGGCCGGGGCATCGCTGAGCTTGCCCTCGTCTTCCCAGAAGAAATGCGGGTGATCCTCGGTGCAGGTGTCGAAATAGCTCTTGGTGCCGTCGACCATCACTTCCTGCATCAGGCCCGCATCGCAGAAGGCGCGCAACGTGTTGTAGACCGTGGCCAGCGACACTTTCTCGCCCGCGGCGGTGACCGCGGCGAACAGGCTTTCGGCGGTCACGTGGCGATCCTGGCCGTCGCCGACCAGAAGCGAGGCCAGTACCACGCGCTGGCGCGTCGGCCGCAGGCCGGCGCCGGACAGCCAAGCGGTGCCGCGTTCGGCCGCCTCGGCAGCGGTGGGGATCACGTCGTTCTTGCTCATCATCCTGCATATAAGGGGCATTGCGGGCATGTTTCAAATGATTTTCACCTGCACCCAATGCCCGCAGACGGGCCGAGGCGCTATTGCATGCCCTTCGGGGCCGGTGCTACACGGGGGGCTGACAAACAAGCAGAACGTGAAGGGGCGGGGCTGAATGGCCGACTATCCGACGAGTTTCGACAAGGATGATCTTCTGAAATGCGCGCGGGGCGAGCTGTTCGGCCCCGGCAACGCGCAGTTGCCTGCGCCGCCCATGCTGATGATGGACCGGATCACCGACATCAGCGCCGATGGCGGCGCGCATGGCAAGGGTCACGTGGTGGCCGAGTTCGACATCCACCCCGACCTGTGGTTCTTCGAGTGCCACTTCCCCGGCAACCCGATCATGCCCGGCTGCCTCGGCCTGGACGGGCTGTGGCAGCTCACCGGCTTCAACCTGGGCTGGCGCGGCTGGCAGGGGCGCGGCTATGCTCTGGGCG
>ENA-ORCT01000695-ORCT01000695.1-marine-metagenome-genome-assembly--contig:-NODE-695-length-15138-cov-3.351238_pt1 | contig 15138 bp, 10 predicted proteins | sample MGYA00248632_ERZ508511 | MGnify/ENA primary metagenome ERZ508511 (study PRJEB26182, sample SAMN06268839) | marine metagenome | isolation source: Tt an P1-techrep anaerobic enrichment on pine from sediment...
GCCCAGTTGGTCCTGCCGGATATAGAGTTTGAGCAGTGTCGACAGGAGTCCCGGGGACGCAGGATTGGCCCGATAGGCCTTCTCGAACTGGGATGTCGCTTTGGCCGGTTGATTCTGCGCCAGGTACATCTCGCCCAGCTTTACGTATCCGAGGGGAATCTCCGGCGCTTTGCGGACGATGGCGGCATATTCCGCTTTCGCCCCCTTGGCATCCCCGGAAAGGTACAGCAGGTCCCCCCAATCGGCCATGGTCTGCAGGTCGTCCGGGTTCTTGTCCAGCACCTTGCGGAATTGCTCCTGCGCCGACTCGTAGTCCTTGAGCGACACGTAGACCTTGGTCAGGGCGCGAGTCACCTCCAGGGAATCGGGCGCAACCTTGGCGGCGCTCTTCAGGGTCTCGAGCGCAAGGTTTGGATCTTTGCTCAGCAAATAAGCGTCCGTCAGGCGAAGATACCCCGCGACGTCCTGCGGTTTTTCCATGACCAGGGTGCGGAACTCGGCGACCGCCTGGAGCCCGTCACCTTTCGCCAGGTAGACTCTCCCCAATGTCTGATGGGCCTCCAGGTTCTTAGGACTTTCCTTGATGACCTCCTCCGCGTACTGTTTCGCCTTGTCCACATCGTTGGTCAAAAGAAAGATCTTGGCCAGAGCATTCTTCGTCTTAATGATATCGGGATTCGCCGCATCGCCGGTCAATGCCAGGCACTCCTTGAAGACGGCGATAGCCTGTTCCGTCCGGTTGGTCTTCAGATACAGGTCGGCCAGGGCAAAGCGGAGCCTGAAGCTCTCGTCGTTGCGGGCCACGCCTTCCTTCAGTTCGCTCTCAGCGTCGGCGATCCGTTGTTTCTTCACATAGAATGCCGCCACCTGCATGCACCGCTCCTCGTCTTTCGGTGCCGCCGCGGCAAGCTCGTTGAGCAGTTCCACTGCCTGTTTCTCCTTGCCGGTGTTCCAGTAGAAATCTGCCAGGGTAAAGGAGTGGCGGATCGTGTCGGGTTCAAGCTGAACAACCTTCTTCAGCAGCGGTTCGGCATCGGCAAGCCTGCCGCTTCGTGCCAGCAGCTGAGCAAGGCCCTGGTTCAGCTTCACCGACTCGGGGTTTTTCTCCAGACCGGAACGGAGTACCTTTTCCGTGCCGGCGGTGTCCTTCTTGGCGACATAGGTAGCAGTGAGCAGGATATAAACTTCCGGCGGAGTGATGCCCTCCTCGATCGTCCCTTCCAGCAACTCGCGGGCCCGGTCGAATTCCCCCTTGGCCATAAAAATGGTGGCTTTCAGAAACAGGGCGTCTTGAAACTGGGAATCTTTTTCCAACACCAGCTGCGCCTTTTCCATGGCCAGGTCCGGCTGCCCACCGGCCAGCATGATTTTGCCCAGTTGCACCTGGGCTTCGTTCAGGCCGGGATCCAGCTCCACCGACTTCAGCAAAGTGCCATAGGCGGTCTTCACATCTTTTTGCTTGAGACTCACCATACCCACCATGTAGTAGGCTCTGGCGAACTGAGGATCGATCTGGATGGCGTTCTTGAACTCCAGGACGGCCTTCATGTACTCGCCCTTTTCGTAAAACGCCTGCCCCTTGTTGAAAAACTTGGTCTTTTTCTGTTCCGGGCTGCTACAACCGAAAGCGAACAGGACCGCAATAAAGAGCAACACTATTTTTGTCGGACCAAACTTCATGAACCCCTCCCGTATCTGTTGCCGGCTGATGCCGGTTCCGCCAAATCGATAAAACAGCTGACCGTTTAGTATTTTTTTATATAACGATTCGCCCAAAAACTCCCTGGCCGTCCGTTCAGCAACCCTCTTCAACCGGGATCGCCAGTCATCGATACTCTTACCACAGCAGAGGATGATGATACTGGCGGCCGGAATGCCAGACTATCTAGGTTTTTGCGAAGGCATCAAACTTGGAGATGACGATAATGAATATACTGCTAAGGCACTGAACCCCTTGGAAAGAGAGGGACCACTGAAAAACCCTTCTGCCATTCCTTACCTTCCGTGCTTTCCGTGGACCAAAGCCTCTGATTTATTCTGCTGGGAATGAAGTTCCACTCAGGGAGAAACCTTTTCGGGGTCGGCGCCCAAACTTACCACCCATTAATTAGCCCGGTCAACGAAAAATCGGTTGGGCAAAGTCCCCGATTGCACACATCCTTTTCAGGATGGTTCCGAGCTTCCCACCGACTTCGGTTGCACACAACATTTCGAACAGATCACGTTGGCCGATCTCCTTCCCCGGCCCACCTTATGCTTTGCTCAAAAAAAACAGCACGCTCCCCGCGGGAAACGTGCTGCTGCCGAAGCAAGCCATGTATCGTGGCAGCTTAGACGTATGTGTCGATCCTGGTCCCTTTGCCGCTCATCGCAGCCGCCGTTGTCGACGGCTTGGGGTCTTCCATCTGCACCTGGCGGATTTTCTGTTGTTCCTGCTGCTGTTCCACCTCGGCAGTCTTCTGCAAGGTTTTGCTGAGAATGTTCTGCCCGACTTCAGCCTTGTTCAGAGACATCGCCATGCTGGCCAATCCGTTGATCTCCATTCAGCCTCTCCTTTCCCGGGCTGTCCAGAAAAAACCCGTTTCGAGTACCGAAACGGGTTGAGGTCTGGAGAAAGCCCTATCTTCGGTAACCCAGCCACCCGGAATATCCGGGCCTGTGGCTTTGCGTCCTCAGGTTGCCCTGAGTTTGCCTTTTCGGACGATTTCATACAAACCTAGCGGAGATGTTCGGCTTCTGTCAAGAACTAAAGAGAAGCCCTCTTGTGACTGGGCCCCATCCGGTCTAAGCGAGGGAAGGAAGATAGCCGGGAGGGAAGTTTCAGCGAAATATTTGATTTGGAAAAGTCTGCCGTCTTGCCTGGCGGACTGATGAGTTGATGCTCTAGCTTGTTGAGGAGGGAACTTTTTCAGTAATGGCTTAACTGTCAAAAGAGTATTGGGTGCCTGGCGGCAACATTTTGAATTCGTAACGACGCCGGAAACACCTCCACTTGGCTACGCGCTCCATGTAGGGAAAAAAACCGGCCCGCTTGCATCCTTTAAGGGATGGGATGTTTTCCTCCGGGACAAAGGTGATAATATACCTCGCCCCGAAATCGCGACCTTTTTTTGCAATTTCCGCCATGGCGTGCGGCATGATTCTCATGCCGCGGTATTTTTCCAGAGAAAAGGCGAATTCCAGAAGGCCCTCATCCTCTTTGAGAACAGGAAACCCGCCACGAAAATACGCCTGAATCCGGTCATTTTCTGAGGCCGCCATAAGCCACTGCATATAAGTCGGACTGTCATCTTCCGTCACTGCCACATAGCACGTAGGAACCTTCTCCTGCAAAAAGAGTTTACGCTGGGCGCGCTCTTTGACGGCCTCACCTGGAGTCCCTTCATCATATTCGTCCAGGAGCTCACCCACATCTTCCTCACGCAATGGACGGATTTGAATTGAGAGCTTAGCCGCAGGCGACTCAAAGGGAATATCCAGATCCCGTCGCAGGCACAGGGAGCGTTCATTCGAATACAAACGCCGCTTGAATTCTCTTGCAAGTAAACTCGCTTCTCCTTTTGCAAGCATGAGAAGGACCGTTTTGATGCGGTTGATCAATGTGCTCATATGCATTCCCCTTGTGCATATTGAAAAAGAGCAAAGATACGACCAACAGACCTCTAGGTCAGAACTTCCAAGCAGAACTTAATCTAAGATCAGACCGACCAATTCATCACGCCTATATCACTGCAGCGGGTTAACTTTCGAATGGGTATGGCGTATTTGGCGGCAACATTTTGAATTCACAACGACGCCGGAAACACCTCCACCTGGCCACACGCACCATATAGGGCCAAAACCCGGCGCGCTTGCATCCTTTGAGGGATGCAATATTTCCCTCCGGGACAGAAGTGATAATATATTTCGCCCCGAAATCGCGTCCCTTTTTTGCGACCTCAGCAATGGTGTGCGGCATAATTCTCATCCCGCGGTATTTTTCCAGAGTGAAGGCGAATTCCAGAAGGCCCTCATCCTCTTTGAGGGGGGGAATTCCGTCACGAAAATACTCTCGAATCCTGTCATTTTCTGTGGACGCCATAAGCCACTGCATAAAAACCGGACTGCCGTCTTCAGTCACTGCCACATAGCACGTAGGAACCTTCTCCAGCAAAAAGAGTTTAAGCTGGGCGCGTTCCCTGATGGCGGCACTTGGAATCCCCTCTTCATACTCCTCCAGGAGTTTACCCACATCCTCCTCTCGCAATGGACGGATTTGGATTGGGAGCTTAGCCGCAGGCGACTCAAAGGGAATATCCAGATCCCGTCGCAGGCACAGGGAACGTTCGTCCGAATACAGACGCCGCTTGAATTCTCTTGCAAGCAGAACGACTTCTCCCTTTGCAACCAGGGAAAAGACCATTTTAATTCGATTCATTCTGATGCGATTGATCAATCTGCTCACCTGTATGCGCCCTGTGGTTATTCTTAGCCAAAAGACATGAGCAAAAGATTCCTGCACCATATCTGTGATCAAGCTGGTCGATTCATCGCAGTTCTGGCGCGCCCCTTGGTGCGTTTGCACCAAGTCCCTCTAAGCGGTCACGCGTCAGGCGAATTTTTATATTATACATGCTGAAACCCATGGTGTTCCGCCAGCGTTAAAAGGTCCAATCACCAATCTCGAATGTTGCTTCAAAAGGCCCATATCACGCGGCAGTTCTTCTCCAAAAAATTTCAGGGCAAATCCGCTTCATACCTGAACCAGTGAGTTCACCTGAAGCGAACAACACAATTCCTTGAGCTGCCGAAACTTCCCCAAAATCGTCACTGAACCTGCGGGCATCAGCTCGGATTTTGGGGAAGTTTTTTATACCGGCAAGTCACATTTCAAGCTCAATAGAAACTCGCTCATCCTGATTGAACGAACCGGTCTAGAACTGCGGGGACTTCAGCAGAGTGACGACCGCATCTTTCTGGGTCGTCGTCACTGAAGTCGAGCCGTCAATTGTCCCGGAGATGTTGTCGGCCAGCCCGGCAACCGCCGTGGCGAAGGCGTTTTCCAGGGTCTCATGGGCGCTCATGTCGCTGCCGGCAGCCTGCTGGTCGTACCAGCGTTTCATCTCCAGAATCATGATATCTTCCTGAATGCCGAAGATGGTGGCGTAGCTGGCTGGGATATCCATCCCACCGGCACCGAAATTGGTGCGTCCCGCCGTCCAGGTCTCACTGGCGCCCTCGCAGCTGGTTTTGTCGTAGTAGCTGCCGTTGGAACAGCTCCCGTGCCACAAATCATTAGCAGGAATTGAGGTGGCGTCGCGGGTGTAAGTCAGGTCGCCGCCATTGTCGACCACGCTGGAAATCCAGTCGGTCAAGATGACCATGGTAATCGGCCAGTTTACCTGTGTACCGTCATTTTGGTAGAACTGGAACTCGCTTACGGTCAGGCCGGTGTTGGTGCCGAGGGCATCATCGATATTATCAATCATAGTCTCGATACGTGAGTCGGAGGCTGCGGTATCGGTCATGAATTGGCTGAAGGCGTTCTCCATCGCCGTGTCCATGGCGGTTTGGGCGGTCTGTATGTCAGAGTCCGTTTCGGTGCCGTCAAAGACCTGCTCAAAGGTCTGGAAGGCTGCCGTCATGGCGTCCAGCAACGCAGTCGCGGCAGCCTGGTAACTGGTCACGTCGCTGCCAGAGGCGCCGAGGGTCGTCAGTGCTGCGGAGTACTTTTCAATATCCTTGTCCGCTCTAAGCTTCTGAATGCCACCCCCAATGCTGGAATCGATCATTTGCTTGGTGGTTGCGGTGATGTCGCCGTCAATGACGCCCTGGTCCATCAGCGGAACGACGATCGAGCCCATGGCGTTGAAGGCCTCAATCACCCTGTCTTGGGCGAATCCCGCATCGGTTGCCGCCTGTACCAGAACGAGCAACAACTTGGACGCCGCTTCGCCACGGGCGTCCAACTCGGCGCTGGCGGTGTCCGCATCGACCGAATCCTTAATCAGCTTGCTGTAGCCGCTGTCACTATTGGCCAGCCGAGAAATGATGTAGGAACGGTAGGAGTCGATCTGGGCACTGGTGACGCCGTTGCTGGTCAGGTAATCGATAAAGCCACCCGTGTCGTTGATCCCCTGGTTGCAGAGGGTGGCCATGAAGCTCAGTTCAGAGGCTGTCACTGCGCTGGAGCGAACAATGGCATAGCCGAAAACTGCCAGGATGGGATCATCCGTTTCGGCAGCAGCTAAAGCGTCAAGCAAGGCGTCAGTCTGGCTGTTTGTCAAATCGGACACGCCGACCGGCAGCGCTTCTCCCGGGTTGGGGCAGGGAGAAACGGAACGTCTGACTGTTATTCCGTCGCTGTCTTTAATATTCAGAACCAGGAAATTACAAATGCTGTTGTCCGGAACGTCGCTCAGGGTAAAGGTAATCTTTCCGTCGCTGTCGGCGGTTGCGGTTGCGGGGGTACCGGTATCAGTTAATGTTCCGTCCGGGTTCACTTCCTGAAGCGAAATCGTATAGGTTTCCCCGACGGTCAACGCAGCTGCATTTGTGCCGATGAGAGTAAACATCGCCGCCAGGACAATGCCGAGCATGAAGAACCGTTTGAGCCCAAAAATTGATATCATCGTATCCCCCGTTTATTTGCCGCTGCCACTAATTTCGGAACCGCCCCCGGAATCGCTTCCGCCGCCACCACATCCGGCCGTCAGGGTCAGAGCCAGCGCCAAGAACAGAGCGCAAAAAACGGTTAATGCTTTTCTTTTCATTGTCGAACTCCTTTCGCATCCTTACTTAATGCCTGTTGGTTTTCTGTTTTTAAATGACCTTCCGTGAAGCTCTCTGTTTCAAAGTGTGGCGTGCCCCATATGTGTGGACCTTCCGAAGTGTGACGCGCCACACTTTCTTCGGGTCGCCTTGCACCCCATGGGGCCCCACGCAAGCACCCGGAACATGGCTTCTGAACTTATCAACGCATTTGGTTTTCTGCCCAACCTCCTTCCCATCCCTTTTCGATCCCATTGATTTTTCCTGTTTTTAGACGGTTCGCCGCATTGCTCCGATGAGGCGGTGGTTATCTGCAATCGACAAAGGTGTCCCCAGGGTTCGTCCTGGCAACTCTTTTCGACATCGGAAACAGGTGAGATAGAGAGCTCCGCCCCTTTGTGTTTCGGCCTGCTTGTTTCTTTGCCCCATCACCAGAGATAGCAATTTGTTTGCCAAATCAATAACTTAGGCCGCATTAACGGAACAAAAAAAGGGAAAAGAGCCGGTCAGCAAGAAAGGCTTGGTGCGGTTTATGGTGTATTTAGGGGAGCGGTGACTACTGTTTGGCGAGGGGGAATTTTACGATGCAGAACCATTTGCACCAGCTGAGCTTGCCGCATCCACTGCCAAAGGCAGAAATGGGCGTCGGAGCACTGGCTGAATGGACGGATTCAATCGCTGCGGAGATTCGTCTCAGTTGCGGGTATTGAGCTTGAGGCAACCGGGGCCATCGCCGTCCCGTACGAAACGGCTCCCCGAAGTTTGCAAGAGGAAAGGGAAATTACTTCGGGTGAACTCCCACGTAAACCGTGGCAATGCCGAAGGTCAGATCGAAATGCTGTAGGTTGGCGAATCCCGCTTCCTTCATAAGCGACTTGAAGGTCTCCTGATCGGGAAACTCGAGGACCGAATCTGGAAGGTACTGGTAGGCGTTGCGCTGAGAAAACAGGCCGCCGAGAAACGGCAAGACACGCCGGAAATAGAAATAGTAAAGAGCCTTGAAAAGGCGGCTTTGCGGATTGGAAAACTCCAGGATCACCACCCTGCCCCCCGGCTTGAGAACCCGGAGCATTTCTCGAAGACCCGCCGGGCGATCGATTACGTTGCGAATTCCGAAGGCGATGGTGACACCGTCAAAGGTATGGTCGGGATGGGGTATGGCCTCGCAGGGAGCGTTCACCAGAAAAATCCGGTTTTGAAACGGTGTGGCTTTGATCTTTTCCTTGCCGATGGCCAGCATCCCCTGGGTGAAGTCCTCGCCGACGATTCGGACCGACTCCGGGGTTCGCGAAGCGATCTCCAGGGCGACGTCCCCGGTGCCGGTCGCCACATCCAACACCTTTCCCCCTTCGGGAATCTGCAGCTGTCTCACGGCAAAGGTCCGCCAGCGGCGATCGATCCCCAGAGAGAGGAGCCGGTTGAGAAAATCGTAGCGGGGCGCAATGGTATCGAACATGTCGCGGATTCCCCGCCCTTTATCGGATATTTTGAACATTTCTCTTCTCTCCGAGTTCCTATGGTTTGGCCGAAAACCTTTACCACATCGGTCCTTCCACCGTCAGCAAAAAAAGCCCCTTCCTCCCTCTGAACCTGCAAGGTATACTGGCGACTGTCCCTTCCGCCTGACCTTTTGCATCACTGCATCCACGGGAGCCCCCATGCCGCCACTGATCGTTACCGCCGCCCTGCTGCGCAAAGACCAAAAGATCCTGATAACAAAACGCCCTGAGAACAAACAACAGGGCGGCTTCTGGGAATTCCCGGGGGGAAAGCTGCAAAGTGGCGAAACGCCGCAACAGGCACTGCGGCGGGAAATTCGGGAAGAGCTCGATCTGGAAGCGGAGATCGGGGAGATCTTCGAGGTGGTCTACCATCGCTACGACTGGGGCCCGGTACTGATCCTAGCCTACGAAGGCCGCCCGCTGAGCGGGGTCATTCGCAACCTGGAGGTTGCCGACCACCGCTGGATTACTCCGGAAGAATTGCCGGAATACGACCTGCTGCCTGCTGACCGGCCTATCGTCGCCAAGCTGTTGCGCCAGGGACAGGTCCCAAACCATTCGCCATGCGGGCAGGTTTCACTTTGATGCTTGATTGTGTGGATCTTCTTTGTAGGGCATGGCGTCTACACTGACTTTAAAATCGGCCTCCCCGTCCATCTTGAATTTCAGGAAACTTGGAACATCTTCTTGCTGCCAATAATGGTGAAATCTATCCAGATCGCCTTCGGCGTTCTGGTCGGCTGTAATTAATTTTTCTAATGTAATATATAAAAAGACACCGGAGGTATTAAGTAAACTCTTGTTGGCCAGCTTATAAGTTGGCATAACCACGATAAAACTCTTTCGGTTGAAGCCCTTCTCAACCAGATTTTGCAAATTCTGTTGTTTGTAATTGCTTGAAAATAAAAACAGTTTATTTGGGCCAATTTTTTCAATCATTGGATTAATATTGTTGTAATGTGCAACAAATATGGCCTGTGGCTTTTCTTTTGAAATGGGCATTTCTTTCAGTTTGGACGTTGCAAGACTCACCTCCATGGAGGGGTCAATATAAATTCCGGGTATTAATTTCCCTCCAAAATCTTCCCAGCACTCCTTAAACTGAGCCACAGCGTCATGACCGTAAAGATCATCTGAAGCGATAAAGGAAGCTGTTTTCAACATTTTATTGAAGGCAAACAACGATAAAGCGCCTGCCTCTTCTTTGTTCCGAACATAAAAACGATAACAATAATCTTTTTTAAGAGGTAATTCCATTGAGGACGACAAAGTCGTAACGATAATTGACTCCCCTTCTTTCCCTGCCTTTTTTTGCAAAGCCTCAAAGTTTTCAGCAAGCTCTGCACATACATCACCGTAAGCACAAATAAAGTAATTTGTCCCTCTCTCCATTTGAGTGAAAACATAATCTTCGAGGCTTTCATCATAGGTATTTTTATGGTCATAGATGCTTATGTGGTAGCCGTTAACGAGTTCAGGGTATTTAAAATATAATTCACCCAATGCCTGACTTGCCTGTTCCGCTCCCTCCATCTCCTCACCAAGGCTGTCATGTATCGGAAACAGAATGGATATCTCCTTGTATTTTCCAGAACCATAAAACTCTACAGCCTTTACATACTTATCAAAAATGTAATATGAGGAAATAAGCATTGAACCTATGGCAATTGGTATATACATAATCATAAATTTATGTCTAACAATATACGGTATGTTAATCTCCCTATCTTTACGTATAGCTTCCCTATGTATAACAAATTGCACGCACATTATTATGCCAATAACTATTGACATGGCGGCTACCATCAATATTGTCAGGAAAAAGTAACTCAAATATATGTCAGATAAAGTTTTTACTATTATAGATATTAAGGCAACCGGAGCATAAATAAGGAAAATACGTTGATACGTTCTATGAATGAAACCCTGTTGATGGTCTTGTTCTTTCATAATCAATCCCGATTCGTCAGTTTCTTGACCGACCCTGCGAAAACTCCTGTAGGGCCTGAACGTGGCAGGTCAGCTACAGGGTGCCTTTAAGACAGACCTTGTGCCTGCTGACGGCTTCATTTGTCGTGATGTTCGGGTGAAAACGGCTCAATTTTATCACAATCTCAGCTATGTGCTTGATCAGGTGAAAAAGGGTGACGTGGGGGGGGGCTCACATCGGCTGCGCGAACTCACGATGTAGAGTCGATAGGAGATTTGTGCTGTGCTACGTAAGAGCCAGCCAGCAGTCTTTCAACCAGGAAGAGGGATATGAAGTTAATTCTATTACTCTGCTTAAGCTTCGTTTTTCTGCTGCATTTGGCCGCTGCCTGCACCGTCTTAGCCACAGAACGACACACAGGCGTGATGGTTGGGCACAGCCTCGATTGGTCCCAGGAAGCAACGATGCTGGAATCAACTCGCTACCGGCACGGTAAAGGTTACCCGGGTTCCACTCCCTGCAACGCTTTCCACCCAGATGTTTCCACCGTGCTGCGCCACGATCTGCCTGGTGAGACTCATGCCGAGGCCGATTCCCCTGGCGGCAGTATTGGAAGAATCTGCCCGGTAGAATTTATCGAAAACCCGCTCGACCTGCTCGGCAGTCATGCCGATCCCCTGATCTTCCACCACAATCTGGCAAAACCCTTCGCTGCGGTCCCCATAAACAGCTATTCGACTGCCTTCCGGCGAATATTTGACTGCATTGCTGAACAGATTTTCCAGTGCCTGTTCCAACTTGCCGGCATCGGCCAGGACCTTCTCCGGGATGTCTGATGCCACCCCCACCTCAAAGGTGTGCTTTGGCGCCAGCAGACGGTAGCGTTCCACCACCTTGACCAGGAGCGGCCCGATAGCGATCTCCTCAATCTGCAACGGCAGTGGCTTGCCCGTTTCCAGGCGACTGATGTCGAGCAGATCGTTTACAAGTTTCTCCAGCACCTCGGCCTTGCTGTTGATTTCAGCGATGAATTCCTTTTGCTGTTCCGCACTGAAGCCACCGAATTCCTCCGGATTCATGCACAACTCCGCATAACCAAGAATAGCGGTCAGCGGGGTACGCAATTCATGGGCGGCCATGGACATGAACTCTGCCTTCAGACGTTCCAGCTCCCGCTCCTGGGTCACATCGCGCAGCATGGTGATGGCGCCACTGACCCGCCCCTGCTTGTTGCGCATCAGCGAAGTGCGCGCCTGCAGCACCCTCTTTTCGCTGACAGCGGATCGGACCAGGCAGAAATCGGCCTGCAGCAGAGGCGGTGCATCCTCCTTGTAAATCTCTTCGACCTGCAGCAACAGCCCTGCATCCTCCAGAGCTGCACCGACGGGCATACCAACCAGGTCCCGCCGGCCAAGAAAGAGCAATTCGCGAGCCGAATCGTTAATCAAAACGATGGAATGATCCCGTGGCCCGGTGACAATCAAACCGTCGGCGGTCGATTTGATTATACAGTCGACCTGGTCCCGCGCCTGCTCGGCTTCAACCAGAGCGCGCTGCATTCCGGACTCGGCCCGTTTTCGATCGGTGACGTCCTCGGTTACTCCGCGATAGCCCTGAAAAATCCCCTGGTCCGAAATGATAGGCACACCGCTGATACGGAGAAAACGCTTTTCCCCCTGGCGATTGCGGGCCCAGCTTTGCAGATTGCGAAAGGCTTTGGGGGGCGAATCCGGGGAACAAAAGAGCTGATCCAGGCGCCTTGATTCCCTGTCGGAGAACAATCCAAAGCAACTGCGTCCGCATAGTTCTTCTGCCGAGTAACCCAGCATCTCCTCGACTTTGTCCGAGCAATAGGTAAAACGTCCTTCCGCATCGATTTCCCAGATAAAATCCGCCATGCTCAGGGCGATATCGCGAAAACGCTTTTCGCTGTCGCGCAGCCGACCTTCCATCTCGTTTTGCTCGGTGATGTCAATGGCCAGGCCCAGCAAACCCTCGACCTGATTATCCGAATTGACAACCTTGGTCTTGACCACCCGAAAAACATGCCGGCGGCCCTCGGTATCGCTGATCGGCTCTTCACCTTCCACCGGTCCGTCGGCCTGATAGGCACGATGGTCGGAGAGCATGCACTCGATCGCTTCTTCCGGCCGCATGACCTGCGAATAGTGCGAAGCCCGCAGAAACTCCTCTTCACTGATCCCCGTCGCCGCACAAAAGTTGCGATTGACAAAAACCATGCGCTGATTCTTGTCCAGCAGCCAGATACCTATCGGGGCGGCGGCGGCCAGGGCCTCGAGAACCTGACCGCGGCGATACGGACGCTTACCCCGCTTCATCCACTGCATGCTGCCTTCCGATTGCGAACCCCCCAAAAAATCCCGCGCGACTCTGGCTGCCGCAGCCATCGGCTCCTGCGGCCGGTAAACATTATTGACCCCTATTTGCCCCTGCTGCATAAGAACCGGATAGAGGGACAACATTTCCACCAGCAACCCGCTGGCAACCTGCCGCCGATCGTACCCCGTCACCAGAGCGACACCCGCCAGAGCCGTCCAGCGATCGCAACCGGCAATAACCTCCTGCAACCAGGAAACATCTTTTTCCAGCACGGCACCGGACATTTCCCAATAGAGCCGTATTCCGGCAAACCCCTCGGCCCTGGCCTTGCGCTCAAGCGCGACCAGACAATCGACGGCCTGTTCGGCAGTGGCGGCCGTCACCAATCCCACCGCCTCGGGAGAAACGATCGTCAACTGGCCGTGATGTTCAAGGTCGGCCACCTGCAATCCGTATTTTTCCAGACCATGGCGAAATCGAACCCGCCAGGCGCAGGCCATTATCACCACGGTCTTTTCATTCTGCTCGAGACCATCATTCAGATAACGCGTCACCACCTCATCCCGCTCGTCGGCCAGCTGATAAAGCAGGCAGCAGAGCGATCTCGAGTCATGCGCCGCAACGAACGGCGCTTCCCGCCGGGCAAAATGTTGTAGGGACATACGCTTCTCCAGCGTCATTGGTCGATAAAGAGCCAATATGGATTGAAAGGAATGAAAACATACCCCATGCTTAAAGACTCCTCTCCACCACAAAAGTCATTAGCGTTTTCTATCTTAACACAGGGGGGCGTCGCGATCGAATTCCTTTTTTGGTGATTTGCCATGCGAAACACCTCGACATCGGCGCTGGCACCAGGACCAAAATCGTGATAAAAAACAGCCATGGAAATTCGATTTGAAACAATCGGCATTATCCGCTCCTGCTATAAGGAAAAGTTCGGTATACCTCGCCAGGCCGGCCTGGCACCGACGGCCACCGCCACCCTCGAACTGCTTCCGCCCTTCAACCGGGCCGAGGCATTCACCGGCCTCGAAGGGTTTTCGCACCTGTGGCTATTGTTCCTGTTCCACGGCAATAATCGCGAGGAGTGGAAAGCCACCGTACGGCCACCACGGCTCGGCGGCAATACTCGCCTCGGAGTCTTTGCCACCCGTTCGCCCTTTCGCCCCAACCCCATCGGCCTCTCCGCTGTGCAACTGGACCGCATCGAACAGACTCACGGCAAGGTGGCGTTGCATCTGAAAGGCGTCGACCTGCTCGACGGCACGCCGGTCATCGACATCAAACCCTACCTGCCCTATGCCGATGCCATCACCACCGCCAACGGCGGTTTCGCCGCCGAGGCACCAACTGGACAGCTCCCGGTGCATTTTCTGCCCGAACCGAACCAAACCTGCCAGGCCCTTGAGAACGACCGCTACCCCGGTCTGCGGCAGCTGATCATCGATACCCTGCGTAACGATCCGCGGCCGGCCTACTATCAAAAACGCGCGAAAAAAAAGTCTTTCGGCATAAAGCTGTTCGATTTCGATCTGCGCTGGCAACAGGACGACGAGGGCATTATCGTCACCGAACTTCTTCGCCGCGACCACTAACCCGGATTATTCATGAAGACATCTGCTTCAACCGTCAACTGCACGCCATCTCAAGCCGTGCTCGCTCCTTGCGCTTCGACGTACTGCAAGTACGTCTGCAGAGCAATTCCCTGTGCTTGGCCTGATCTGACGCACATTTGGCGCTTTCGCGACGAAGCCTCATGAATAAACCGGGCTAACAGTCTGTTGAAAAACAGCCTGCGGAGCCCACGGACGGGCGACCTAAGTCAAGGATGGATTAGCCTGTCCTTGGTTTTTGGCTTACGGCGTTGAAAAGGCCATGGAGGGCCTTATTCAACAACCTGCCAAGTCCCTATAAGCCGCCCCTCCTTCGACTGCGGCACTCCCCTTCTCCCTAAAATGACAAACGGGTGGCGAAAGAACCTCTTTCGCCACCCGTTGCCATATCAAGTCATAAAACCTTGATTATCAGTATTTACCAAACTCCTTGTCGTCGAGGGCGATCACCTGGCTCGGGTCGCTCTCATTCGCCGAAGCGGCGGCAACCTCCGGCATAGCCGCAACATTGCCCTCATATCCCAGGGCAGGTGCGGCCTTCGTCGGAGCCGCTGCCAGCTGCGGCACAGCTGCCTTGGCCGCCATGGCACCGCCCTTGAGACGGAACTGCCCGATCATCTGCAGCAGCTGGGAAGCCTGGCCGGCCAGCTCTTCCGAAGCGGCCGCGCTCTCTTCGGCGTTGGCGGTGTTCTGCTGAGTAACCGAGTCGATCTGGCCCAGGCCCTGGTTGACCTGGGCGATACCTTCGGACTGCTCGTTGCTGGCAGCGGCGATCTCCGCCACCAGGTCGGAGACCTTGGTGGTGCCTTCGACAATACCGCGCAGGGCCGCCTCGGTCTTCTCGACGATGTCGTTGCCGGCACGGGTCTTCTCCGCCGAGTTTTCGATCAGCTCGGCAGTTTCCTTGGCGGCCTTGGCGCTGCGGCCGGCCAGGTTGCGCACCTCTTCGGCAACTACCGCAAAGCCCTTGCCGTGCTGTCCGGCGCGAGCTGCCTCGACG
>ENA-ORCT01000696-ORCT01000696.1-marine-metagenome-genome-assembly--contig:-NODE-696-length-15136-cov-2.767514_pt1 | contig 15136 bp, 11 predicted proteins | sample MGYA00248632_ERZ508511 | MGnify/ENA primary metagenome ERZ508511 (study PRJEB26182, sample SAMN06268839) | marine metagenome | isolation source: Tt an P1-techrep anaerobic enrichment on pine from sediment...
AATCCGGTAACGCCCATTGCTTTCAGCACCGGCGAGTTTTTATCCAATCCTACCATCGCCGCCTTGATGGCTTCTTTTTCAGCGTCCGGAAGTTCGCGATTTGCCGATATCGCCCAGTTCGGCAGCCAGGCGCACGGGGCGACCACTTTAATGGTTCCGGGCTGGATGTATTGATCGGCGATATGAAGGGCGGATTCCCTGATAAATCCCGCATCCACATCACCGATGCTGACCGAGATGATCACATTTTCCTGTTTGTTGTCCGAAGCCACTTCCAGCTGGCAGTCCTTTTCAACCGCAAGGCCGTTCGCTGCCAGGGTCAGCTTCTGAGAGAGAAAGCCGCCGGCCGATGTTTTCCCGACGATCATGATCTTTTTGTGTTTAAGATCGCTGCACGTCTGAATTTCACTGTCCGGATGCGCGATGATGATTCCTCTGAACCGGTCGCCGCCCTCGCCCTTCACAGCCATTGCCAGAACTTCGTGGCTTTCCGAAACCTTGGTGTATACCAGCGGGTTTTCGTAGCCGATTTCGATGTCGCCGTTTTTCAGACGATTTTCATATTCGGTAAAGTTTTTGGCAAGGACAGGAGTTACCTGCACTCCAATCGTGCCGGATAAATAGTCGGCCAGGGGCTCGATCATGCTTCGTATTTTCTGGGGGAAATACCTGGGCAGCATGGAAAATTCATATCCATTCGTCGTCGCACAAAAAGCCGGCGATGCGAAAATCAAACACAGATAACAACACAAGACGGAAATTGTTCTATTCATTGCACTCTCTGCTATGCGGAATGTTATTTCAGTGATTCGGAAGAGTTTTTAGCCTCAATCGTGCCGGACGCCCGCCGCACGGTGTCATAATCGCTGTCCGTGGCCAATTTGAAGCGTTCGATTTTGAGGGCTTTCATGACCGGGTGGTCGGGCTCAAGGTTAAGGAGGGCGGCCTGAATGCCCTTTTTCACTTTCTCGGGCAATGTTCGATCAACCGAAAACGACCAGTTGGGAAGCCACGCGCATTCGCTGAGAACCTTTATCTGCGAGGCCGAAATATAACTGTCCGCCTGATGCAATGCGGACTCACGAATGAATCCCGCGTCCGCCTCACCCGTATAGACGGCAAATATCACATTTTCCTGTTTGTTATCGACCGCTTCCATTATGGTACACTCAGCCTCGATATCGATTCCGGCTTCCATCAGGGACAGTTTTTGAGAAAGGTATCCGCCCGCCGACGTGGGACCGACGATGGAGATAGTCTTGCCTCGCAGATCTTGCAGGGTCGACAGCCCGCTGTCTTTCCGCGCGATGACGATGCCTCGAAATTTGTCGCCGTCTTTTCCCTTCACCGCCATGGCAAGGGCTTCATGGCTTTCTGAAACCAGCGTATAGATATAGGGGTTTTCGTATCCAATCTGGATGGAACCGTTTTGCAGCCGCTTTTCATATTGGGCGAAATCGCTGGTGATAACGGTCTCGATGGACGCACCTGTTTTTTGCGTCAGATAGTTGGCCAGGGGATTGATCCGCCGGTTGATTTCCTCCGAGGAATATCGTGGCAGCATCGACAATTTATAGGTATCTCCGGCCAAAAGCGGCACAGGAGCGGCGGTTATCAGAACGATCAGTAAAACGTGTAGCAATCGCATCTTTTTTCTCCTATCGACATGCGGAAAACAAATGGCTCGGATCCGCGTTTAAAAATGCCGCCCGCTAATTACGCCGCAGCCGAGTGATGGCCGCCTTTATGGAAAAGCGCATGCGCTCGAGTGACGCGGCCAGTTCTCCAATTTCCCCTCCGCCCTTAACATCAATCGGCAGATCAATTTCGCCCAGGCTTATTCTCTCGGCGGCCCGGGTCAGCAGTTTGAGGGGGGTGGATATGGTTCGCGCAACCAGGAAAAAGCTCAGACAACCCAGAAAAGCGATTACGGCTAACAGCACTGAAAGCGGAATCAGGCTCTTTTGAACCGCCTGTTCAACGTCTTCGGTGAACAGACCGACGTGCGCCTCGCCGCCGGTATTGCCTATCATTACGGCTACATCGTGAATTTTCTGCCCGCCCACGCTGAAATCCGATGCGCTTTCCCTCGCACCGCTGGGAATCCTGTTCCGGGCCGAGATTTCTTTGGGGAAGCCATTCTTTTTAACTTTTTCAATGAAATCGTCGGCAAAACGGCTGCTCTCACCCAAAAGGCCGGAGATCACAATGCCTCTTTTGTTCAAGACGGAAACGTAGGCAACACCGGGAAGCCTGGTGTTGGTTTCCGCAATTTTATTTACCAGCAGGTAATTTTTAATCAGAAGGGGATGCTGAATTGCCGCGCTGAATGATTGCGAGATGGAATACGTTCGCAGATTGATCTGATCATGCATCAGAGAGGGAACATATGTCATGTACACCCACGTCAGTATTGAGCCGGTAACCACTGTGAATGCCAGAAACAAAAACAGCAGCTTTTTTCCGATGGTCAGGCCGCTGACTTTTCGGGTCGCCGGCGTTTGCTCCTCTCCGATTTTCCAGTCGGACTGCGAACGGCGGTCCGGCATGTCATCCGTTTTTACAACGGTTTGAAACGAGCCGGAAGCCGCATTGGTATCGATCGGTGATACGGGTGACTTCGGCTCGGGATCATGGGCTTCGAGCTGTTGTTTCGACTTCAGTACTTCGATGGTGTTTTTGCAGTTTGGACAGTTGAAGCGCATCCGATCCTTGATGAGTTTGCTGTCGTCAATTTTGTATCGTTTCCCACACTCCTCACAATGGATAATCATGTTGCGAATCTCCCTTCCCGCATCTATTTACATATCTCTCAATTTCCGGAGCATATTCTGTATGAATTCGACTCGCCGGGTCTCATCGGGTATCTGTCGCCCAAGCATCTCAATCAGCTCTGCAGCTTGATGTTGAGCCACTTCGGAGGAACCATCGCTGATTTTCAGCACAGCATCTTCAACCATCACCTGCGCGATCGGGCCGGCAATTCGTGAAAGCTGCTCTGCCATATAACCGAGAAATTGCGGATCAAGCACCTCTATGTTGTGTTGAACTTCCTCGATAATACCGTTCTTCAACAGTTTCGATAAAAGCGGGCGCACATCGGATATGCCAAGATGCATTTTTTGCGAAACCGCCCTGAGATTCGTGCGGCCATCGAGCAGCACCAGCAGTTCCAGCATCTTTCCGCTCATTAAAACATTCCCATGGAGGTTCGCAATTGATCGTTTGTAGATCGAATTGGATATGTCGCCCGATAAATTGACCATCTCAAAATCTCCAGGCCAAGATGAAGTCCGCGTCGGTGTCAGCACTTTACGACCCTGAAATCGAACACGAACCGCAAGCAAAGAAATTTTTGCGTCTATCGTGACAAATGTTGTGTGTCAAGCTATTTTTGAGTAAATGCGCACTCGTTTAAGGACCCGAGGCCTGGGTAACATATTCAATATATTGTGTTTCAATATTTAAAATCGCCTGCAAGCAGAATTGATATCGGAGGCGTGTTTCGAGGTAGTAATTTCCCGCTTTGATGGCAGAGAAATTTGTGATACACGTTAAATGGTCTAACCATTATAATGGTAATAGCGCAAAACTTTTTTTGATACCAGTTCGGATGGAATATGTTCAGAAAAGCAACCCGGAACCGGATTTTTCAGGACGTGGTGGACCAGATTCAGCAGGCCATTTTGTCGGGTCAGCTCAGGGCCGGCGACCGTCTGCCGCCCGAGCGGGAGATGGTGACAATGTTTCAGACCAGCCGCGGCACGCTGAGAGAGGCCATGCGAGTGCTGGAGCAAAAGGGGCTGATCGAGATCCGGCTCGGCGTCAGTGGCGGGGCGACAGTCAAGGCGGCCGGAACCGACCAGATCAAGGAAAGCCTGGCCCTGTTAATCAGCACCCAGGCGGTGCCGCTTGACGATCTGGCCGAGTTCCGGGAAGGCGTAGAGGCAAACGTCTCCGCCCTGGCGGCGAAGCGGGCGAACCCCGACGACCTGGTGCATCTGCGGACATTGCTGGCCGAAGCCCGTATGTATTACGAAAAAGGGGTGACTCGCTGGGAGGAATTCGTGCGGGTGGACCGCCGGATTCACATGACCCTGGCACGAATTTCGGGCAATGCCGTATATGATTTTATCCTCCAGTCCGTGCATGACAATATCCCCAGTTATTACGAGCGGTATCTGGACAGCAGCCCGTCGGTTCTGGAAGAGAACTACCAGGACCTGTGCGCCCTGGTGCAGGCCGTTGAAAACCGGGATACCCGGGCGGCCCGACGGGCGGCCAAGGCGCATGTCCGGCGGTTCCATCGCTACATGATGGCCGTGGAGAAACAGTCAGCCCGCCATACCGCAAGCGATCGCAAATAAACGGTTACCGCCCGCCGGCGGTTATTCAACCCTTTCGACACGGGAGGAATCTGACATGAACCAACCCCACGTCGCAGACGACACGTTGAAGCAAGATGCCATCGCTCTGGCCGAGGCATGGCAAAATCGGGCCAATACGCTGATCACAGCGGAGGAGAAGCGGTACCAGAAGCAGATCCGCCACCTGCTGTCTCACCCGGAGGACAAGGTTACCCTGACCCGCATGATTGATCAGAGTTTCCGCAGTGAGAATTACCGCCGGGTGGCCGACCAGGTAACCTATCTGCTTAAAAAGCATGACATTCCCGGATTCTTCTCACCAACGGAAAAGATTCTCATGCATCTTTTTCTGCGCGTGGGACGGTTGATGCCCGCTGTTTCCGTGCCCCGGATGATTCAGAAAATGCGTCAGGACAGCAGTCGGGCCATTATTCCGGGTGAGCGCGACGCCCTCATGGCCCATCTGCAGCACCGCAAAGGCCAGGGTGTGCGCATGAACATCAACCACCTTGGCGAAGCGGTCCTCGGCGAGGAGGAGGCCGGGAATCGACTCGAAACCTATATCGCGGACCTCGAAAATCCCAACGTCGAGTACATCTCCGTTAAAATTTCGACCATTTACTCCCAGATCCAGTCACTGGCCTTTGAGCACACGGTGGCCATTCTTCAGGAGCGGCTCGGCCGGCTGTACCGGACCGCGGCAGCGAATATGTTTATCCGGCCCGACGGGACGCGGGTGCCCAAGTTCGTCAATCTGGACATGGAGGAGTATCGCGATCTGGAAATCACCACTGCCGCTTTTACCCGCACCCTGGATCAGGAGGAATTCAGATCGCACGCTGCCGGCATTGTGCTTCAGGCCTATCTGCCCGATTCGTTTGCAATTCAGCGGCAGCTTACCGATTGGGCCAGGCAGCGGGTGGCCGGCGGCGGGGCGCCCGTCAAAATCCGTATTGTCAAGGGGGCCAACCTGGAGATGGAGCTTGTCGAATCGGCATTGTTCAATTGGCCGCTTGCCACCTATGACAACAAACTGGATGTGGATGCCAACTACAAACGGATGGTTCATTTCGGCCTGGAGCCGGAAAACGCCCGGGCCGTTCACCTGGGCATTGCCTCCCACAACCTGTTTGAACTGGCTTATGCCTATAAACTGGCCGAGCGGAACAATGTGACCGATGCCTTTTCCTTTGAGATGCTCGAGGGAATGGCGAACCATGTGCGCCGGGCTATATCCGAGATGACCGGTGAGGTGTTGCTGTACGCCCCGGTAGCGGCCCGGGAGGAGTTTATCAACGCCATTGCATATTTGGTGCGGCGTCTGGATGAAAACACCGGTGAGGAGAATTTCCTGCGCTACTCGCCGAACCTTACGACCGATTCGACTGAATGGCGCTATCTCCGGGAGCAGTTCAGCCGATCATGCGATCACTTGAACCGGGCACCGGCGCAACCTAATCGTGTCCAGGACCGGGCCGGTGAAGTGTTTCCCGAAACGATGGGGACCTATTGGGAGGGAGAGTTCAATAACGAGCCGGACACCGACTGGTCCCTGGCGGCCAATCGCCGTTGGGCTGAAGGAATTCGCGAGCAGTGGAAGAAACCGGCAGACAGCGAGCCGCTTCAGATTCCCCTGGTCGTCGGGGACGAAAGCATTGTTGATGACCGCGACGGTCGTGACTGCCTCGATCCGAATCAAAAGCCGGCCGAGGTGGTGGTGGCCACCTGGCGGCTGGGTACAGACGAAGACGTGGAACGGGCTGTGGAAGTCGCCCGAAAGGATCCGGACGGATGGCGGAAACGCTCCCCGAAAGAGCGGCACGCCGTGTTGTCCCGGGTGGCCATGGAATTGCGCAAGCGTCGCGGTGACTTGATCGGTGCAGCGGCAGCCAGCACCGGAAAGGTGTTTACCGAGGCTGACGTGGAGGTGTCCGAGGCTATCGATTTTGCCGAATATTATCCATATTCGGCGCGTATGTTTGCCGACATCCCCCACGTTGCGGCCAGTGGCAAGGGAGTGGGCGTGGTCATTTCCCCCTGGAATTTTCCCATCGCCATTCCATGCGGGGGGCTCGTTGCTTCACTGGCTGCCGGCAACACGGTGATTTTCAAGCCGTCATCGGATGCCGTGCCCGTGGCCTGGGTGCTGTGTCAGGCATTCTGGAACGCCGGCATTACCCGGAATATTCTTCAGTTTCTCCCGTGCGCCGGCGGCAGTACCGGCTCCCGGCTGATCGGGCATCCTGACGTGGATTACGTGATTCTGACCGGCGGCACCGATACCGGTATGGCCATGCTCCGGCAAAATCCGGGACTGCACCTCTCGGCTGAAACCGGCGGGAAAAATGCCACCATCGTCACCGCCATGGCGGACCGGGACCAGGCCATTAAAAACATCATCTATTCGGCCTTCGGCAATACCGGCCAGAAGTGTTCGGCAACCTCGTTGTTGATTCTGGAAAAGGAAATTTACGAGGACGAGGGGTTCAAACGGCAACTGGTGGATGCGGCCCGAAGTTTTCGGGTGGGCTCGGCCTGGAATTTCGAGAATAAGATGGGGGCACTGATCCGTCCCCCGGCCGGTGACCTCAAGCGTGCGATGACCACCCTCGAGCCCGGTGAGAGCTGGGCGCTTCAGCCCGAGATGACCCACGGCAATCCGCACATGTGGACCCCTGGTATCAAGTACGGCGTTCAACCGGGTTCCTACACGCACATGACCGAGTTTTTCGGGGCCCTGCTCGGCGTAATGCGGGCCGATAATCTGGAGCATGCCATCGAACTGGTGAATATGACCGGATTCGGGCTGACCTCCGGCATCGAGAGTCTGGACCGGCGGGAGCAGGAAGTCTGGAAAGCGGGGATCCGGGCCGGCAATCTATACATCAACCGGGGGACCACCGGTGCCATCACCCTCAGGCAGCCCTTCGGCGGGATGGGTAAATCCGCCCTGGGCCCGGCCATCAAGGCCGGCGGACCCAATTACGTGGCCCAGTTCATGAATTTCGAAGCGGTGGGGTCTCCGACGATCGGAGCCCTCCATGCGGAGGATCCTCTGCTTCGCATGGCCCTGGAATGGCGGCGCAAGCTTCTGTGGGGTGAACTGCAGGACTATGAGCCGGATTTGACTCGAACCATCCGGGCCATCAAGAGCTATCTTTTTCATGCGGAGAAGGAGTTCAGGTCGGAAAAGGACTTTTTCCACCTGCGCGGCCAGGACAATATTCACCGCTACCAAGCCCTGGGGGCCATTTTGATTCGCGTGCATCCGGATGACACGCTGTTTGATGTGCTGGCCCGTATCGCCGCCACCCGGGTGGCGGGCAGCGTGCCGGTGGTCAGTCTTCCCGTGGATCTTAACAATAACGCGGTGACCGCCTTTTTCGAAACGACCGAAGGCCGCCAGATTCTAAAGGGCTGCTCGCTTCGCCGTCAGTCGGACGAGGAGTTGATCGCTGCCATGGGTGTCGTGCAGCGGATCCGCTATGCAGCCCCGGATCGGGTCCCGGAGGCGGTGCTCGCGGCGGCAGCCCGGACCGGCTACTATATCGCCCGGGCATCGGTGCTGATGGAGGGCCGGATCGAGCTCATCCATTACTACCAGAATCAGAGCATCTGTGACACCTACCACCGGTATGGAAACCTCGGTGATCGGACGTTTTAAACGCTCGGCCTCAGATCGGTTTCGGATGTCGTGTGTCAACCCGGCATGCTGCTTTCAAGTTAACAGATCCGCAGTGGGCTGCCGGGTGAATATCGGGGCCACGGCATACCGGGCCAAATCGCTCATCCCCTGCCCGGCGAGGATAATTTCGCCGGGCAGGCTGCAGATTTTTTCGATGCAGCCCTTGTGTGGGCAGTTTTACCCCGCGTTCGAACCGGATGCAGGGACCATGAGGGGCAAAATGACCGGGTCCTGATGCATCGGTTACGACAGGTTCACCGATAATGGCCGTTCCCACATTGCTCGCCATTTAAAATTTTCTTGAAATAACCCTCGACGAATCCTATCATTACCGATTTCGTTAATTGAAGTGTTTCCCGTTTGACCGGATTTGAAAAAACGGGGGCACGACGCCGGCGATCTGATCATGGCAGCCCCGGAGCGGCTTCTGCGGGAACAGCACCCGGGTGGGTTGCGGCCCTTTTTTGACCACGTGTCGCAGGTCGAGATTTTTGGTAACCCGGTATTATATTGTACCCAACCCCGGTTGACCAGCCGGTACAGACGCCTGATGGGTGATCAGGCTGTTCGATTGTTGAAAAGGGAGGCCGTGATGTCAACATCGGCTTTAATTGTAGTGGACATGCTCCGCGATTTTGTGGATGAAAACGGAGCGCTTTACTGTGGGGACTCGGTAAAGCCGATTGTTCCGTTTATCCGGGAGCGACTGGACGTATTTCGAGGTATGGGCGCAACGGTGATTTATCTCCGAGACGCTCATGATGAGAACGACAAGGAATTCGAACGCTTTCCGGCTCACTGCGTGGCCGGGTCGGCCGGCAGCGAAATCATTCCCGAACTGGCACCGGCGGCGGGCGAACGGGTGATTCCCAAGAAGACCTTGAGCGGATTTGTCGGGACCAATCTGGCCCAGGTTCTCGCCGATGGGGGGAGCACCGAGGTCGAGGTGGTCGGGGTCTGCACCTCCATCTGCGTGATGGATCTGGTTGGCGGATTGACCAATCGCGGGTACAAGGTGACCGTTCCTATCCGGGGGGTGGCTGATTTTGATCCGGAATTTCACCAATTTGCATTGAAACGCATGGAGCGAACCTACGGAGTCCGTTTGTCATGAGCCTTGACCCTCGAATTGGTCCGCTGTTTACCGATTTTTACGAACTGACCATGGCGGCCGGTTATTTTGACCACCAAATTGTGGCGGAAGCCACATTTTCGGTTTTTCTCCGGGAAAATCCTGAGGGAAGCCGGGGATATTACGTGGCTGCCGGGCTGGATGATATCCTGGAAGGGCTGGAGAACTTCCGATTTTCCGATGACGATATCCGCTACCTGAAAGAGACGGCCCGCTTTGCCGATGACTTTCTCGATTATCTGCGGAGCTGGCGTTACAGGGGCAGCGTGCATGCCATGGCGGAAGGGACCATTTTTTTCCCGGACGAGCCGATCCTGGAGCTGACTGCACCCATCATTGACGCCCAGATCGTGGAGACCTTCGTGCTGAACGCCGCCGGCCTTCAGACCCTGCTGGCCACCAAGGCGGCCCGTTGTGTACACGTGGCCGAGGGGCGACCGCTGATCGATTTTTCCCTGCGTCGAACACAAGGCGTGGATGCCGGTCTCAAGGTTGCCCGCTGCACGTATATAGCCGGATTTCCTGCCACCAGCAACGTGCTGGGGGGAAAGCTGTACGACATTCCGGTCTCCGGCACCATGGCCCATTCGTTTGTCAGCGCTTTTTCCAGTGAACTGGAGGCTTTTCGTGCATTTGCCGATACCTTCCCGGATCAGTGCGTGCTGCTGATTGACACCTACGATACCCTCGACGGAGCCCGAAACGCCGTGACGGTGGCAAGGGAGCTTCGCTCAAAGGGAAAATCCCTGCTCGGGGTTCGGCTGGACAGCGGGGATATGGCCACACTGAGCCGCCAGGTCCGGCAGATTCTCGATGAGGCCGGCTTTGAGGAGGTAAAGATATTTGCCAGCAGCGGCTTTGATGAATTCAAGATTGAACGGGTGCTGTCTGAGGGCGCCCGGATCGATGCGTTTGGTGTGGGTACCAAAATCGGCGTATCGGCCGATCTGCCGTATCTGGATATCGTCTATAAACTGGTCCGCTATGACGGACGGGATGTGCGGAAGCTGAGTCCCGGTAAAGTGACCCTGGCCGGTAAAAAGCAGGTGTTCCGGTTTTCCGGTCCGGACGGTCGGTTTCGGGAGGATGTTATCGGCCGGCGGGACGAGACCATGCCGTCGGCCGAGCCGCTGTTGGACTGCTGCATGGTTGGCGGCCGCCGAACCCGGCCCCCGGAGTCGCTCGATGAGCTTCGCCGCCGGTTTCAACAAAATTTCGCCTGCCTCGATGCCGCCTATAAACCGCTGGTGTCACCGGCGGGGTACCCGGTTCGTATCAGCCCGGCGCTTCGCCGGATACAGCAGGGGGAGACGACCTGACGCGGCCGCGCTAAACTTGAATTTATGCCCGGCTTGTCGGTTGACACCAACAGAGACGCCCGATTATTCAGGAAACTGGAATAATCGGGCGTCAGTTGATTGGTGCTCCGGCCCTTGGCTGCTATGGGATCAGGCTGGATCGCTTTTCAGCCATCAGAGGCCCAGGTACGCTTTTTTTACATCCTCATTGGCCAGCAGCCGGTCGGCCGAGTCGCTGAGGGTGATCCGGCCGGTTTCCATCACGTAGCCCCGGTGGGCGACTTTCAGGGCCATATTGGCATTCTGCTCGACCAGAAAAATGGTGGTGTTGCTCTCTTTGTTGATTTTTCGGATGATGTCAAAAATCTGCCGGACGATTATCGGGGCCAGACCGAGAGAGGGTTCGTCCAGCAGGAGCAGGCGGGGCCGGGCCATCAGCGCCCGTGAGATGGCCAGCATCTGCTGCTCCCCGCCGCTCAGGGTGCCGCCGGCCTGGTGCTGACGCTGGGCAAGGATCGGGAATATATCGAAAATGTATTCGAGATCCTTTTTAACCTTTTCTTTATCGGATCGCAGAAACGCCCCCATATCGAGATTTTCCAGTACGCTCAGGAAGGGGAAGATCCGTCGGCCTTCGGGAACCTGGCAGATGCCCATGGATACAATTTTATTCGGTGCCAGATCCTGTATTGGATGCCCTTCGAAGAGGATTTCGCCGTTTCGGGGCGGCACCACGCCGCTGATTGACATGAGGGTGGTGCTTTTGCCGGCACCGTTGGCACCGATCAGAGTGATGATCTCTCCTTCGGCGATCTCCAGGCTGACGTCTTTCAGTGCCTGAATGTTTCCGTAGAAGGTTTGAATATGTTTAACCTTAAGCATCGATGTCCTCTCCGAGGTAGGCTTTGATGACCACCGGATTGTTCTTGATCTCCTCCGGTGTGCCTTCCGCAATCCGCTTTCCGTAGTCCATCACATAAATCCGATCCGAGAGGCTCATGACCAGTTTCATGTCGTGTTCGATGAGCAGGATCGATACCTTCTCCTGGTCCCGGATTCGAACGATCAACTCGTCCAGTTCCAGGGTCTCCTGAGGGTTCATGCCGGCGGCCGGCTCATCCAGAAGCAGCAGGAATGGATCGGTGGCCAGGGCCCGGGCGATTTCAAGCCGTCGCTGGGCACCGTACGGCAGGTTTTTAGCCAGTTCATTGACAAACTGGGTCAGGCCGATTTTTTCCAGCACCTCGTAGCTGTCTTCCACGATCTGTTTTTCCTCCCGCCGGGTGGATGGCGGACGGAAGATCGCGCCGGCGATGCCGGATTTGCAGCGGCAGTGACGGCCGATCATCACGTTTTCCAGAACCGTCATGTTCTGAAAGAGGCGAATGTTTTGAAAGGTCCGGGCCATGCCGCGTTCAGTGACGTGGTTGGGTTTGATGCCGTTGATTCGCTGACCGCTCATTTTCCCGGGCGGTGAAATGAGAACATCTCCTCCGGTCGGGTTGTAGATGCCGGTAATACAGTTGAAAAACGTGGTTTTGCCGGCCCCGTTGGGCCCGATCAGCGCGACGATTTCGTCCCGGGCGACAGTAAGGTCCAGATGATCCAGCGCTCGAAGACCGCCGAAATCCATGGTGAGCTGTTTAACGTCGAGTATAGATTCCATTGATTTGCTGTCTGTATTCAAAAAAGTTTCCAAAGCGCTCATGAGCGGGCAAAATCGGCCTGGCCGCCCTCGGTGGCGACCTGGTGCGATGTGTCGCCAGGGGATTCGCTTTTGAATTTGTATGTCCGGCGGGGCATCTGGATCAATCCGCCCGGCCGGAAGACCATCATGATGACCATGATGGCGCCGAACATCAGCATCCGGAAGTCGGAGAAGGCCCTCAGGTATTCCGGAAGAAGGATCAGGATGAAGGCGCCGATGATCACCCCGATGATCGATCCCATTCCGCCCAGTACGACGATGGAGAGGATGATGGCCGATTCGAGGAACGTGAAGCTGGCCGGATTGATGAAGGTGGTCTTGGCCGCGAAGATCACCCCGACCATGCCCGCCCATGTGGCGCCAAGGGCGAAGGCGGTGAGCTTGGTCCGGGTCTTGTCGATGCCCATGGCCTGGCAGGCGATCTCATCCTCGCGCAGGGCGATCCAGGCCCGCCCGATGCGGGAGTTCTGGAGCCGGTTGACGACGAAGACGGTGAAGATGACCAGTCCGATCATCAGGAAATAGATGTAGACCGTCGCTGCCTCGAGGGACATGTCGACGCCGAAAAAGCCGGGTCGGGGGATGTTGGCGATGCCGCTGGGGCCGAAGGAGAATTCGTTCCAGTTTTCCAGAATCAGCCGGATGATCTCCCCGAAGCCGAGGGTGACGATGGCCAGGTAGTCACCGCGCATGCGCAGGGTCGGGTACCCGATGATGCAGCCTGCAATCATGGCCAGAAAGGCTGCGAACGGCAGACAGACCCAGAAGGACATGCCATAATGAAGGTTGAGCAGGGCGTAGGTGTAGGCGCCGACCCCGTAAAAGGCGATATAGCCCAGATCGAGCATGCCGGCCAGGCCGATGACGATGTTGAGCCCCAGCCCCAAGCAGATGTAAATCAGCACGTTGGTGGCCACGTCCTGAGCGTAGCGATTGGTGAACTGCGGGTAGGCCAGGGCAAAGACCAACAAGACGACGATCCACACCCAGGCGGGAACCTTGCTCGTGGTCCGTCCCAGATTTTGGCGAACGCCGTCCAGCGGACTGCTGATCACACCCAGGCTTCCGCTCTTGTTCATCAGATAGAGCGCCAGGCAGATGGCCGTGCCGGCGAAGATGTAAAGCCAGACGGTAAAGGTTTTTGCAAATGAGAGCGTGCCGTCCGGATGGATGCCGAGCAGCGGCCACAAAAGGCCCAGCAGCCACAGCATGCCGATCGTGTAGGGTTTCCAGATTTTCTTAAACTCTTGTATCATCGATATTCTCGCCCATGATTCCAGTCGGTTTGAAGTACAGCACAGAGATCAGGATAATGAAGGCAAATACGTCCTTGTATTGACCGGAGATGTATCCCGCACCGAAAATTTCCACCATGCCGATGATCACGCCGCCCAGCATGGCACCGGTGATGTTGCCGATACCGCCCAGTACGGCGGCGGCAAAAGCCTTGATGCCGGGCAGAAACCCCATGTCGTAACGCACCGAACCATAATACAGGCCGACCATGATTCCCGCGGCGCCGGCCAGCCCGGCGCCGATGGCGAAGGTCAGGGAGATGATGCGGTTGCTGCTGATGGACACCAGGCCGCTCATGACTTTGTCCTGGGCCGTGGCGCGCATGGCCATGCCGATTTTGGTCTTGAAGACCAGCATATTGAGCCCGATCAGCAGAACGATCGTCATGCCCACCATCATCATTTGCAGATAACTGATGGTCACCATGCCGAACTCGACGCCGCCCTGGAACAGCTCGCTGGGATAGGCCTTGTCGTATACGCCCTGGGTAAGCATCAGGGCATTCTGAAGAAAGATGGACATGCCCAGAGCGGATAAAAGAACAGCCAGACGGGATTGACGGCGCAGCGGTTTGTAGGCCACTTTTTCGACGCCCATGGCAAGAAACGCGCAGTATATCATGGTCAGGGCGAACGAAAGGGCCAGGCACATGATCGGATGGGATTCAAGGAACCCCCGGCCGGCGAAGAAGCTGAGCAGGATGACGCCCACGTACCCGCCGGCGGCAAAGAATTCGCCATGCGCGAAGTTGATCAGCTGAATCACGCCGTAGACCATGGTGTAGCCCAGGGCGATCAGGGCATACAGTCCGCCCAGGGTGATGCCGTTTATCAGTTGTTGAACGAAATATTCCATAAATTTACTTTTTCACCGTTGACGGTTATGCGGCACGCCGAAAAAACCGGGCTGCCCATGATGCACTCGCTCGGAGCAGCCCGGCAGTCAAAAGGCTTACTTGTTCAGCAGGCCCTTGTCGGGGGACCAGTACGGGACGAACTTGCCGTTTTCGATCTTGAAGGCGATGTAGGATGAACCGGAATCGCCATTTGGCTTGAACTTGATGTGCTTGGCGACGCCGTCGTAATCCAGCTTCATGATCTCGGCCTTGATTTTCTCCGGATCGGTGGAGCCGGCGGCCTTGATGGCTTTGAGCAGCACGGTGGCGGCGTCATAGGCGTAGGTCGCGTATGCGGCGATGGGCCCGTATTTGGGCACGTAGATATCTTCGAAGGCCTTGTACTCCGGTGTGCTGGTGTCGGTATACCCGTAGGTCAGATACACACCTTCCGCGGCATCCTTGGCCACGTCCATGAACTTGGGCTGAAACATGGCGTCCTGGGTGACGATCTGGGCGTCCATGCCCATCCGCTTGGCCTGCAGGGTCATCAAGGCGCCCGGCGAGTAGCCCTGCAGCGACATGTAGAAGACGTCCGGATTGGCGGCCTTGGCTTTGGTCAGCACGGCGGCGAAGTCCTTGTCGCCCTGGTTGACATGGTCGTGCTCGATGACTTCGATGCCCAATTCCTTGGCGGCCTTGGCCACGCCGTCAGCCAGACCCTGGGAGTAGGTGGTCTTGTCATCGACGATAAACACGGTCTTGGCTTTCAGCTGTTCCTTGAGGAATCTGGCGGCAGCCGGAGCCTGGTCGTC
>ENA-ORCT01000697-ORCT01000697.1-marine-metagenome-genome-assembly--contig:-NODE-697-length-15133-cov-3.497875_pt1 | contig 15133 bp, 14 predicted proteins | sample MGYA00248632_ERZ508511 | MGnify/ENA primary metagenome ERZ508511 (study PRJEB26182, sample SAMN06268839) | marine metagenome | isolation source: Tt an P1-techrep anaerobic enrichment on pine from sediment...
AAGGTGCCGACCAAGGCGCCGCCGATCATCGCGCCCAGCACCTCGGGCGGCTGATCGATCGAGGACATGGTCTTGATGACCCCCAGCACGGCGGCGACGATGCCGATGGCCGGCAGCCCGTCGGCCATCGCCTGGATCGCCTTGGCCGAGGCGAGCGCCTCGTGGTGGTGCTTCTTGATCTTGCGGTTGATCACGTCCTCGGTCTGGTACTTGTCGTCGAACTGCATCGACAGCATGCGCAGGGAATCGGTGATCAGCTGGGTCGCGAAATGATCCTTCAGGATTTTCGGATAGCGTTGGAAGATGGGGCTTTCGCCCGGCTTTTCGGTATGTTCGTCAAGCGCCAGGATGCCGCGCACCTTGTAGACCCGGGCCAGCTCGAACATCAGGTTGAGCAGATCGGCGTAATCCGCGGCCTTCCATTTCGGCCCCTTGATGACCCGGACCACACCCTTGAGGGAGCTCTTGATCACCGAAAAGGAATTGGCGATCACGAATGCCCCCATGGCGCCGCCTGCGATCATCATCCCCTCGAAGGGCAAGGCGTGCATGACGATGTCCAGCTTGCCGCCCGACAACACGAAGCCACCGAAAACCAGGCCGAACACCATGATCAGACCAAGGACCAATGTCATCGCGAGCCACCTTTGTGCCAAACAAAAATGCGAAGGGGGGTGCCACTTCTGCGGATTTCATAAGGATAATTGACAATTAAGCAAGTATAAGCAAGAATTGATTTAAAGGCTTCTTTATGTCGAGTCATACCGCCATGCAAAAACCGGAGGCCCTCGCCTATTTTCTTGACGAGAGTGACCTCATCGAACTCCTGCCCGACTGGCCGGAGGGAATGAAGCTCGTCCTGTGCCTGGATGAACATGGCGGCTGCGACATGCTGGTTCACCACCGCGACGAGGAGGACCGGATCCTGCCCCGCGTCGCTGCCCTGCTGAAACGTCCGGCGGGCGCCTTCGGCGTGGTGCCGGAAAGGCCCGGCCACCCAACCCTTCGCATCCTGTTCTCGGAACGCCAGCAATTGCTGACCCTGGTGAGCGAGGCCGACAGGCTTGTCGAAACCGCCACCGACTATGCGATCAACTACCGTTTCGCGCTGGAAGAGGGGCTCGACCCCCAGGCACTGACCCAGGTCTCGGTGGGCCGGCGCGTCTCGGAGCCGCGCGAGCTGCGGCGGATGGAGCCGCGAATTTCCTTTGCGAAAGAGGCACGGGCAGCCGCGAAGGGCGAACCGCCCCGCCAGGCCGCGCCCGACCTGCCGCCAGGCTATGCCCTGGTCAGCGAGCTGGCGCGGCGGGATTGCCACTTCCTGCCGGCCCGGCTGGAGGCCGCGGGCGGGCTGATCCGGCTGGTTCTGGAGCCGGACAAGGTGAAAGGCGACCCGCCCCCGCAGCCCGTGGCACAGGTCGGCCACCGGGACGACTTCCAGCGCTTTGCGCTGCCGCGCCGGGCACTCGGCGGCTGGAGCCCCGGCAGGGGCGCCGTGCTCGAAATCCCGGCCAGCGAATTCCCCGATGCCCTCGCCGCGCGGTTTCGGCGTCAGCCGCACGCCGCCGAGGCCGTGGTGACGCCCGAAGGCGTTTTCGTGGCACCGGGTGCTGCCCTCGCGCACGGACCCGCCGCGCCGGCTGCGCCGCGCCGCAAGCTGCTGTCTCCCTTCCGGCTGGCGCTTGTGGCCCTGGCCGCGGCGGGGCTGGTTTCCGGCACCGTGGTCATGGCCTGGCAGGACATGACGCCGCCGCCGCCACGGGCCTTGCCGGAGCAGTCCGGCATCCCCCACAGCGCCGCCCTGAACATGATCGAGGCCTTCGCGCGCGCCGACGCCCGGGACGCGGCACGGTAATCGGGGCATCATCACGCTAGCCGGACCCGGCCATGAGCCCCTTCTGGAACGGAGGCGCTGCGGCTCAGCCCCCGTGAGCAAGACCGATCCGGGCAGAGCGCCGCTCCGGACCATCCCGGCTGGAATCGCCAGGCGCCGGACGGCGCCTCGGCGCTCACCCGGCCGCTTCTCGATGATTATGTCAAAATCATGCTGATCCTTGGTCAATACTTGGATTTTTTGAATTTCCTTAACCTCTTGCGCATAGCTAATCCTTACGAATAGCGAGCGGGCACAGCCGAACGGCCTGCGCCCGCAAGAACGGGAAGGTTGCCTTGAAGGACATGATCAAAAGGTGGCGCAGCGGACTGGCCGGCCTCTTCACACCGCAGGACCGGGGCGAAGCTCACGGCCCGCGGACGGCTGCCCCCGCCGTCCCGATCGAGGACAGCGTAACGCCGAACTTCCTGATCTGCCTGGAAACCGGAACGCGGCAGATCCTGTTGCGGCGCCATCTGCGCGAACACCTGCGCATGAGCCCCGACGAATACCGCGAGAAATGGGGCCTTCCGCGGGACTATCCGATGGCGGCCGCCTCGTATCTGCACCGCCGGAACAAGGTCGTGAACATGCATCAACGGAAACATAGTTGAGAAAACACCGAATTGATGCAAGGATAGACGTCACTATTTGTCGAAGAAATCGACTTTTTGGCAAAGAATCATGCCAGGGCGATGCATGGCGCACCGTTCAGACCCGCCCGTAAGAGGGCGTCAGAACAGCGCGGATCGCCTGGAAGCGAGGTCACATCATGACGATATCGGACAACAAAGACGAGGTGATCGCGACGATCGTCGCCTCCTATGCCGCCCGTCCGGACGTAAGCCCGGACGAAATCGTGGAACTCCTCGCCAAGCTCCGGCGCGAGATGGGGCATGGCGACGCGGCGCCGGCAGCGCCCCAGGCAGAAGCACCGGCCGAAAAACCCAAGCCGGCCCTGCCGCTCGACAAGGCCGTCACGCGCGACAAGGTCTACTGCCTGTGCTGCGGCAAGGGCTTCAAGATGCTCAAGCGGCACCTCATGGCAGAGCATGGCCTGTCCGAGGCCGAGTATCGGAGACTGTTCGACCTCCCCGAGGAGATGCCGCTGGTCGCCCCCAGCTATTCCGAGAAAAAGGCCGCCTATGCCAAGAAGGCGGGCTTCGGAAGATACGCGCGCGATACCGGCCGGGCAACCGCCGACCAGGGGGAAAAGGCCTCCTGACATCCCCTCCGCGGACAGCGCGCATTCCTTCCGGGACCGGTTGAATGGAAGAAAAACCGATCATCATCAAGAAGCTCGAGGATGATGGCCATGACGGCCATCATGGCGGCGGCTGGAAGGTGGCCTATGCCGACTTCATGACCGCGATGATGGCGTTTTTCCTGATGCTCTGGATTCTCGCCGCCTCCGACGAGGAAAAGCTGCGCGGCCTGGCCGACTACTTCACCCCCAGCCTGTCCGAGGCCGGCGGCCGCGGAAATGGCCTGCTTGACGGCCAGGTGCTCGGCCCCGACGGCGTGATGAGCGGCACGGATGGCCCCAAGAGCGAGGTCCAACTGCCGAGCTTCGGGCAGGAAAACCCGTTGGCCGTCTTCGACAGCCGGCTCAGGGATCAAACCCAGCCCGAAGTGGTGGTCGAATACGAGCCGGCGCCGCAGGAGAGCGCCGATGCCGGGAGAAAGGCGCCGGCCGAACAGGCCGCCGCCGAACAGCCCGAGATCGAACGCCAGCGCAAGGAGCGCGAGGACCGGTTCGACGCATTGGAAGACGAGATCTCCCAGGGGATCGAGACCCAGGCCGGGCTTCGGGACTTCGCCGACAACGTGCGGTTCGACCGCACGCCCGAGGGTCTGCGGGTGCAGATCGTCGACCATGAAGGCCGGTCGATGTTCCCCTCTGGCAGCGCACGGATCGAGGACAAGACCCGCGAACTGATCCTCATTGTCGCCGAGGCCGTCGCCGATCTGCCGCATCCGCTGGTCATTTCGGGGCACACCGACGCCGTGCCCTATTCCCGGGGCACGGGATACGGCAACTGGGAACTGTCCGCCGACCGGGCAAATGCCACGCGGCGGGTCATGATCGCAGCCGGCGTGAGCCCCTCGCGGGTGGCGCGGATTTCCGGGCTGGCGGACACCTTGCCGCTGAACGCCAAAGACCCGCGCGCGCCGGAAAACCGCCGGATCAGCGTGCTGCTGGAATATCCCGAGCCCGCGCTGGCCCCGGCACGGCCCGCCCCCCCACTCAGCGCCGACTAGGCTCGTCAACCGTTCCTCGACCCTGCCAGACGAATCGAGCGGCCCGCCTCTGGCGCCGAGCTGGCGCTGCCCGTGTCAAGAAGCGGAAATGAAAAAGCCCCGCACTGCGCTATTCGCACAATCCCCGCGCGAGTTATCCACAGGCTGCGAAACAATGCGGCAGGAGCAGGGGGCAGGCCGCGGAAGGCGAGGAAAAATTGAACATATGGCAAAGCCCTGCCCGATACGGTCTATGGGGTGGCACAACATGTTTGGCAAGGTCACCGGCAAATACCATGGATATGGTAGAAAATTCTGAATCCGGGCCTTTCCAGAATCGCTTTCAGGCGATTACATTCTTCCCGGATGCTGCTCTGGGGATTCGGCGATCAATGCGGAACGGACGATTACTTGAACTCATTTGGCAAGGCGACGTTGCAACCAGAAAGGGTATGCGCGCGCAGCGCATGGCCGGTCTGCTGAAGGCGTTGCTGCCCTTGCGCGCGGTGCACCTGAGCGCGAAGGCCGGGATCGACCGCGTCTGCGTGATGCTGGACGAAACCGAACTCATGCCGGCCCTTCCGCTGGGCGACGTCCTGGTCGAAGAGTTGGGGGTGGACGTGCCCTACGGCACCATCGTGGTGATCACCGAGGACGACCAGCAGACAGTGCAGGCGACGGACGAGGACATGTCCTACAATCTCGGCATTATCGTGGGCAGCGCGCTGCTCGACGTCATCAGCCGCGGGACCTTTCCGCTGCAGCGCGAAAGCTCTGCGCTCTACCTCATGGGCTGCTCCTATCACAACATGGCCAACAGCTCGGGCTTGCAGCATCTGGGGCTCAAGCCCATGCATTTCCGGGCGGGGCTCGCGGCGTCGATCGGGGCCTTCTGGTCCGGCGCGGGCACCAGCCGGACGGATACCACCGGGCTGTTCGTGCAGCCGGACTTCCTCGCCTGCCCCAAGCTGCGCCGCTACCTCAAGACGCTCGACGCCGGGTTCTCGGCGCCGGAGCCCGATCAGATCGGGGCACGGTTAATGCATTTCCCGGGCGGGCCGCGCAGCCATAGCGAATGGCTCTCCCTCGTCGAAACCGCCGTTATGGAAAAGCTCGGCGCGCATAACAAGCGGCTCTGCGACAGCTGAGCCGCGGCGCCAAGGCCGGAATTTAACCTTCAATTAACCAGAGTTTCCTTTCAAGAGGCAGCGCTTTGTGTTTCTTTATTCTTGCACGGCAAGAATAATTTGAGGCCTGCTTCTTCTATGTCCATCACCTACGCGGCAGCGATGAACGAGCCGCTTCTGGCGGTCGAGCAGGAGCGTGAAGCGCTTCGCAGATGGCAGGAGAACGGCGACCGCAACGCGCTGGAACTGCTTCTGCGCTCGCATGCCCGGCAGGCCTGGTCGCAGGCGTCGCGCTGGACCGACAACCCGGTGCATCTGGAGGACCTCGCCGCCGAGGGAATGATCGGCCTGATGCGGGCTGCGGACAATTTCAACCGCGAGCTCGACGTTCGGTTTTCCACCTATTCCTCGTGGTGGGTCAGGACCTCCATCTCCACCGCGCTGGCCCGGATCAAGACGGTGATCGACATCCCGCCCCGCGCCTATATCGAGGCCCGGATGGGCCGCCTCACGGGCGAGGAAGGCGCGCAGGCGCAGATGGCGGTTCACGGCCAGGTCGCGCTGGATGCGCCGCTGGGCGATGAGGGCCTTCCGCCGACGGACCGCCTGCCCAGCGCGGACCCCACCCCCGAAGAGACGGCAGCGGCCCGCTCCTCCCAGGAGCTGATGAAACGCATGCTGCAGGAGGCGCTCGAGTCGCTCGCCCCCGAGGAGGCCCAGATCATCCGCCGCCGCAAGCTGAAATCCACGCCGGACAGTGTCGCCGAGGTCGCCGCCGATCTGGGGATGCCGCGCAACCGCCTCCGACAGGTCGAGAACCGCGCCCTGATGCGGCTGCGCCGGCAATTGCTCGAGGCCGGGTTCCAGCTGGCCCTGCTGAACTAGGGGGCGGAGACATGGAGATGCTGTTCATCCTCAACAGGGCGCTGCCCGGACAGGCGGCCGCGGCGGCAGGGGCCAAGGCCCAGGATCCGGCGGCAGGCCCGCTCGCAGGCGGGGGCTTCGCGGGCCTGCTCGCCCTGCTGCAGGCCGGTCGGCAACCGCAGGCCGGCGGCGAGGCGCCCGCCCTTCCCCGCGCGGTCACGGTGCCCGGCAATGCGGAAAACCGGAGCGCGTCAATGCAGGGCCTGCTGGCCCGGCTTCAGGAACTGGCCGGCGCCACCCTCACCGCGCTGCAGACCCTCAACGCCAGCGGCGGCACGCCCGAAGCGCAGGACGCGCTCCTCGCGCAGGCAGCCGTCCGGCTGGGCGAAATGCTGCAGGCCTTCGACAGCGCGACCGGCGGCGACAGCCTGCAGACCCTGGCGGCCAATCTCGCCGCCCTGCAGGCAGGCGCAGATCCCGCGCCGGGCCCCTCCGAAGGGGATGGCGGGGTCGAGCTGGCCCAGGCCATGTTCGGGCTTGCCGCCGCCCTGCTCGGGCTTGCAGACAACCCCGTCGACGCGGCCACCAAAGCCCCGGAGCCCGCCAGACCTCTCGCCGTTGCAGGCGGGGCACCGGCGCTGGCGCAGCCCGCACAGCACGCCAGTGTTTCCGCCGCGCCGGTATTGGCGGAGAAACCCGCGCCGGAGGCCGCGCCATCGCAGGCGACGCGGCCCCGACCGGTCGAGGGCGAGGCGATCGGAGCCGTCGCCGAACGCCGGTCCTCCGGCAGGCCAGCCGGGGCGCAGCCCCGCGCGGTGGAACTGCTGTCCGCGGCCGTGCAGGCAAAGCCCGCCTCGGGCGAAACGGCGCCGCTGCCGCAGGGCCCCGTGCCGCCGGCCGTGGGCGATCTGCGCCTGCAAGCCGGGATCGAGCCCCCCGAGCCGCGCAGCACCGCGCAGCCGCAGCCCCCCGCGCAGTCTGACGGCTTCGCCCGCAACCTGGCCAACCAGATCCGCAGCACCAGCTTCGATGAGGGCCGCACCCGCATCGAGCTTTCGCCGCGGGGCCTTGGCAGCATCGAGATTGACCTTCAGGCCGATGAGGCCGGCAAGCTGCGCCTGGTGCTGCGGGCCGAGAACCCGGCGGTTCTGAACGCTTTGCGGGGCGACCGCGCGGCGCTTCTGTCGGTTCTTGGCGACAGCGGCGTCACGATCGAGGAAAGCGCGCTCGACTTCGAGGCCTTCGGCCAGCAGCGCCAGCAGCGGCAGGACGCGGCGCCGCTCGCCGCCGGGGCGGGTATGTCCGCCGAAGACGAAACCGACACCGCCGATCCGGCGCCGCGCGGCCCGCGCCACGCGCCCGGCACGGGGCGGCTGGACATCATCACCTGAGATCGGGAGGCCTCATGACCATCGAAAGCACCACCGCAACGCAGGCCGCCGGCACCGCCTCGGCCAGCGGCAGCGCGATGAGCCAGCTCAACGCCGATTACGACAGCTTTCTGAAGCTGCTGACCGCCCAGGTCGCCAACCAGGACCCGCTGGAGCCGATGGATTCGACCACCTTCGTGTCGCAGCTCGCGCAGCTTTCGCAGGTGGAGCAGTCCATCGTGACCAATTCCAGCCTCGAGGGCATCAGCCAAAAGCTCTCAAATGCCTTTGCGCTGTCCGACGTTCAACTCATCGGGCGGGACGTGACCCTGCCCAGCGAGAGGCTGGAGCTGAGCGACGGAAGCGGCGCGTTTTCCTACGTGCTGAGCGAGGCAGCCGAGAACGTGACCGCCGTCATCCGGCACGCCGACGGCACGGTGGTCCGCGAAATCAAGGGTCTGCCCACCACGGCCGGCACCCGCCACGAATTCACCTGGGACGGGACCGACAGCGAAGGCCTGGCGGTGCCCGATGCCGTCTTCGACGTGGCGATCGAGGCGCTGGATGCCGAGGACGCGCAGATCTCCTATTCCGGCTACGCCACCACGCGGGTCGAGGAGCTCGCCTTCCAGAACGGGGAGCCGATGCTGGTCTTGCGCAACGGCGATGAGGCCAGGTCTGCCCAGGTGCTTGGAGTGGAGTAGCGGCGCGGCCTAGCTGCGCGGCACGTCCTTCTTGTAGAAGGACAGCAGCAGCACATCCTCGATGCCGGGGAAGCTTGGGCTCAGGTCGGCAAGAATGGTGCTGGTCAGCGCCTCGGTATCGACGGCCACGCCCTTGAGCATGGGTCCGTCCGCCGCACGTGCCAGGGAGGACAGGATGGCGTCGCGCAGCCGGGTTGCATGCTCGGGCATGTCGTATTGAACGGCGTTCTTTCGATCCAGAAGGGTAATGCCGAACTCCGCGACCACATAGGTCACGCTGCTCGGCTTGTAGACCGGAACCGTCATCTGCCCGAGATCGACGACATATGGTCCCTGCTCCTCATCGGCGGCATGCGCATTGGGCGGGGTGCCCGATGCCGTGCCGCCACCTTCGGCCGCGGGGTCCAGATGCGGCTCCACGCCGCTCTCCACCGCCGCGGAGGCGCTGGGCGCGGGGGCGATGAATTTTCCTGCCCCGTATCCCGCCATCAGACAGGCGATGGGCACGGCGGCCATCATTACCAGAGTCTGTTTCATACCCACCCGGAATCATTTTTCTCTGCCCCAGTGTCTGGCGGCGCAATGGGGCGAAATTCCGGGCGAGTTGGGGAAAATTCTGGGTCAGTAAGGCAGAATTACGTCCATCACATCCTCGCCATAGCCGCGCGACTGCTGGCGCGAGATCTGGCCCCGGCCGCCATAGGTGATGCGCGCCTCGGCGATCTTGTCATAGGGGATGGAGTTGTTCATCTGGATGTCTTCGGGGCGGATGATCCCAGCGACGCGCAATTCGCGCAGCTCGTGGTTCACCTTGACCTCCTGGCGCCCGGCGACGACGAGATTGCCGTTCGGCAACTCCTCCACCACCAGCGCCGCCACCTTCAGGCTGATCGACTCGTTGCGGTTGATCGAGCCGGAGCCGGAGGCGCCGGTGGTCGAGGTTATGTCCACGATATCACCCGAAGGCAGATCATCGGGGCCGACGCCGGGCAGGATCTTGTCGATCTGGCTGCCATAGCCGAAGAAGACCGGAAAGCCGATGCTGCTGCCGCCCTGCCGCGCGCGTTCGCTTTCGTTGCTCAGCTGCGCTTCGTCGTCGATCTCGATATTGATGGTCAGGATGTCGCCCACCTTCGAGGCGCGCTGATCGGCGAAGAACCCGGCCGAGCCGCGCTGCCAGAGCGAGGCCGCCTCGGCGCCTTGGAGCACGCGGGCCGGCTCCTGCGCCGGCATGGGGACCTGGATACGGGCGACCTCGGGCATGGCGTCGGGGCCCATCCCCACGCCCGACACGCTGGGGTCGCGGTCGAAGACCGGCTGGCCGCAGCCGCCCAGCGCGGCGGCGAACAGGGTGAGGGCCGAGACGGCGCGAAACGGGTGACGGGTCATCGGGTGACCTCCACGAGGCCCTCGGCGGTGGCGATGCCCACGACCGGGGTGTTGCTGACGAGATTGACGATCTTGACCTCTTGGCCGCGATGGGCGTCGGCCAGGGCGCGGCCCGGCGCGGTCAGTTCCAGCAGGCCGTCGGAATAGCGGATGGCCACCTTGTCGCCTCGGTCGATGATGCGCGGGGCCTGCACCGCCTGCGCCATCACCGGCCGGCCCTGCGCCAGCAGGCTGCGCACCTGCATCCCCACGAGCTCCTCGCTCCGGATCACGGCGAAGCTGCCGACCCGGCCATGCGGCAGGCGGAGCACCCTCAGATCGGCCTCGGTGATGATCTCATCCGGCAGCATGCGGCGCACGGGCACCGGCACCGGCACGGTCAGAAGCGCAAGCCCCGTGATCCGGCGCAGATCGCCGCCCTCGGTCACCGCATTGGCCACGAACTGCCCGCTGGCCTTGTCCATCCAGAAGGCCGACAGCATCACCGCCTCTTCCAGCCCGCCGGCCTTCGCGGTGATCTCGAATTCGCCGCTTTCGGGCAGCGTGGGGCCGAACTCGGCCCGGGCCTTCTCTTCGATCAGAACCTCCAGCGCCTCCGCCCCGGCCAGGCCGGGAAAGAGCGCGAGAGCGATGGAGAAAAGCAGCCGCCTCATCTACTTGATCTGGTTGGCGGTGGACATCATCTGGTCGGCGGTCTCGATCGCCTTGGAGTTCATCTCATAGGCCCGCTGGGCCGCGATCAGGTCGGTGATCTGCTGGATGATGTTGACGTTGGAATTCTCCAAATAGCCCTGCCGGATCAGCCCGATCCCGGGATCGCCCGGATTGGCCTGGAGCGGATCGCCCGAGGCCACCGTGGCCTGCAGCAGGTTGTTGCCCACCGCTCTCATCCCGGCGTCATTGGTGAAGGTGGCCAGCGTCAGCCGCCCCAGCTCCACCGGCTCGGGGTCGTTCTCGACGAAGGCCATGACGGTGCCGTCCTCGCTGATCTCGACCTTGGCGGTGTTCTCGGGGATGACAAGGCCCGGATCCACCTCGTAGCCCTGCAGCGTCACCAGCTGCCCCTCGGCCGACAGCTGGAACGACCCGTCGCGGGTATAGGCCCGGCTGCCATCGGGCAGGTTCACCGCGAAATAGCCGCGCCCGTCGATCGCCATGTCGAGCTGGTTCTCGGTCTGCGCGAGCCCGCCCTGCGTGTTCAGCCGCACCGTGCCCGCGGTCTGAACCCCCAGCCCCACGTCGACCCCGGTGGGCCGCGTCGAGCCCTCCTGCGCGGTCAGCGCCCCCTCGCGCTGGTGGGTCTCGTAGATCAGGTCCTGGAATGCCGCGCGGCTCGACTTGAAGCCGGTGGTGTTGGCGTTGGCGATATTGTTGGAGATGACATCCACATTGGTCTGCTGGGCGAGCATCCCGGTGGCGGCGATTCCCAAGGCTTTCATGGCAGGCTCCTTTCCTGTCGGCGGCTCAGCCGGTCGTCTGGCCAAGGCGGCGCAGCGCGTCGCGGCGCAGATCGTTCTCGCCGCCCATCAGCTTGACCGCCCGCTCGTAGGCTTGCTGGATGGACATCATCCGGGTCATCTCGACAACCGGCTGCACGTTGCTGGCCTCGATCGCGCCCTGCACGACCTCGGTGTTGAGATCAGGGATCGGCTGCGGCTGGCCGGGCTGGTTGCCGGGCGGGACGAACATCCCGTTGCCGATCCGCTCATAGGATTGCAGATCGCGCAGCTCGAACACCCCGAGCTGCGCGATCACCCCGCGCCCCTCGGCCGAGATGGTTCCGTCCTTCGAGATGGTGACATTGCCGCCCAGGTCCGGCGGGACGGCGATGGCGCCGCCGCCGGCATCCAGCACGCGGGCCCCGCTGAGCGTGACCAGGTTGCCCTGCGGATCCAGGCTGAACCGCCCGTCACGGCCATAGGCCTTCTGCCCCTCCGGCGTCTGGTAAGAGAACCAGCCCGGCCCCTGCAGCGCCACGTCGAGCCGGTTGCCGGTCTGGGTCACGGCCCCCTGCCGCTCATCCAGATAGGAGCCGCGGTCAACGACGAAACTGGTATCGTCCGAGCCCCCCGCCCCCGCGTCCTGGTGCAGGTAGGAGTCGAAAACCACGCGCTCCCCCTTGAAGCCCGCGGTGTCGGCGTTGGCGATATTGTTCGCCGTCACATCCATCGCGCGCTGCATCGCGCTCGCCAGGGAGAGAGAGACGTAAACGGAGTTATCCATGCGGCGGCCTGTATCTCCAAGAACAATCTGTCGCTATTTTCAGTCTGTTCTTGAACATTGTGTGGTTTATCCTAGGATGACGCAAGTTTTTTATGAACTAAAGGCTGATCTTGCGGGTCAATCTTTGCATATCTTTGGCGTTCGCGCTTCTGCCGGGCGCCTTATGCGCGTCGGATCTGCCTGCAGACCCGCCCGCCGCCGCGCTTTCGGCGGGCGCCGCCGGCGTGCTGCCGCCGGTCTTCGACCTGGCCCGCCACGGCGAGGCGCCCTTTCTGGAGCAGCGCGCGGCCCTTCAGGCCGCATTTGCCGGGGCCCGGGCGGGAACGCAGAAGGCTGCGGCCCTGCTCGACTTGGCAGAGTTCTTCATGGCGCAGGCCATGGTGCCGGAGGGGCGTTCGATCCTGTCGGGGCTCGACGGCCTGCCGCTGGCGCCGGACGCGGCCGCGCGCCGGGATGCCATCGCGCTCGGCCTCGATCTGCTGGACCCGCTGGGCGGTTCGCTGACCAGCGCCGCCCACGGGCGCCTCGACGACAGCTGGGCAGGCTGGGCGGACCAGCCCCTGTTCCTGGCACTGGAGCGCATCCGGCGGGGCGACTTCCCCGGCGCGGCGCCGCATCTCGAAGGCGCGCTTGAGCGGCTCGAGGCCTACCCCGCCTCCTTCGAGGCCGCCGTCCTGCCCGGCCTGCTGCAAGCCGCCGTCGAAACGCGACACTGGCAACTTGCCCGCGACCTGGCGGCGCGGTTCGCAGCCCATCCGGAACTGCGCGACGGCAGCGCCTATCATTTCCTCCTGGGCCGCGCGGCGCAGGCCGGGGGCGAGCTTGTGGCCGCCTTCGACAGCTATGCGCGGGTAGCGGCGGGCTCCGACCAGTGGGCTCAACGGGCGCGGCTTGCCCTGGTGCAACTGGGACAGCAGACCGATACGCTGAGCGACGAAGACGCGCGCGCCCTTCTGGCGCAGGCGCGCCGGATATGGCGCGGCGACGCCCTGGCCCTGCAGACCCTTCTGGCGCTGGCCGAGGTCGATATCGCACTGGGCGACACCGTGGCGGCGCTCGAGGTTCTGGCCGAGATCACGGCAAGCTTCCCCGACAGCCCCGCGGCAGCGGCCGCGCGAGAGCAGGCGCAGGACCTGCTCAACGCCTACTATGAGCGGGCCGCGGCGGGCGAAACGCCGTTGGCGGAGCTCATGGAAGGGCACCTCCGGATCTCGCTGGACTACCGCTTCGCGCCGGGCTTCGACGCGCTGGCCGAGATGTTCGCCCGGCGCTTCCTCGCCGCAGGCGCCAGCGACGTGGCCGCCGGGGAATACGGCACGATCCACGACTACCTGGCCGTCTCCCGCGACCTCGGCCTGCAGGAGGTGGCGCCGGCACGGCTGGACGAGCTGCGCCTGAAACAGGCCGAGGCGCTGCTGACGGGCGGGCAGCATGAGGCTGCCGCGGCGGTGCTTGCCCGCGGGATCGACACGGACAGGACGGCCCTGCATGACCGGTTGAACCTGCTCAGGGCGCAGCTGTTCGATGCCACGGGCGAACATGGGCAGGTGCTGCAAACGCAGGTGCTGCGGCCATCGGAGGATTACCTGCGCATCAAGGCCGAGGCGCATTTCGCGCGCGAGGACTGGGCGGCGGCGAAGGCGGCCTATGCGAGGCTCTGGCACCGGCAGGGCGACGGCCTGCGCTTCGCCGACGCGATCAGGCTGGTGCTCGCAGCACACCGCGCCGGGGACGAGGAGATGACCCTGGCCCTGGCCAAGGCCTTTCCCGAACTGACCGACATCCCGCAATGGTCCGAGATCGCCGGGAGCCTGATGCAGGAGGCGCCCGCCGTTCTGCCGCTGCGCGAGGAGACCGCTCGGGCCCGCGTCGAAGAGGCCCGCAAGACCCTGGAGCGGCTGCGCGCCGTCGACACGGCCTCGAATTGACCCCGCGCAGAAGTGTTCCCAAGGATTCACGTCCGGAAAAAATATAACAATTCTTTAACCCACAAGAAAAGTTTGTCGCTTATCTTTCCCAGTTAAGGAGTGGCACGGAGAAGAAAGGAAGATCTTCCATGAGCATCTCAAACGCCATGCAGACGGGGGTCAGCGGCCTCCAGGCGAACTCGGCCAAGGTGGGGCGCATCTCGGACAACATCGCCAACGCCAATACCGACGGCTATCGCCGCACCTTCGCGCAGATGGTGACCTCGACCAGCAACAGCCCCAGCGGCGTCGCGCCTCTTGGCGTCAGGGCTGTCGAAGGCGCCGATATCACCAAAGACGGCTCTCTCCGCCCCACCTCCAGCGCCACGGATCTCGCGATCAGCGGTTCGGGGTTCTTCGTCGTGTCCAAGACCCCCAACGACCCGGTCGAGGCCAACTACTTCCTGACCCGCGCCGGCGCCTTCTCGCCCGATGAGAACGGCTATCTGAAAAATGCGGCCGGGCTCTATCTGGCCGGTTTCCCCTATGACACCACCGGCTCTCTGGGCGCGGTGAACCGGTCGGGCTTCGGCGATCTGGACAGCGTGAATGTCGGCAGCTTCACCCTGCCGGGCGAGGCCACCACCACCATGAGCGTCGCGGGCAACCTGCCGGCACAGGAGACCGGCCTGGCCACCCCGGGCGCGCCCTTCATCTCGACCTCCCAGTTCTACACCCCGCTCGGCGGCGCGGACCAGCTTCAGCTCTCCTGGCAGCCCGGCGCGACCGGCAACCAGTGGGATCTGACGATCTCGGACGTGAACGGCACGACCTACGGCTCGGTCACGGTGGATTTCCATGACAGCGGCGCCCTGGCCGGCGCGCCGCTGGCCTATAGCAACATCACCAACACCGCCCCGGCGCCTGCGAGCTTCGCCTTCGACGCGGCAACGGGCGTGGCGACCCTGACGATCGACAACGGCACCACGCCGCAGGTGATCGACCTGACCATCGGCGCGCCCGACAGCCATGACGGCATCACCCAGTTTGCCGGCGACTACTCACCGCCCGAATACGAGGCGGACGGGTTCGAGACCGGCACGCTGCTGCGCGCGGAGATCGACGAGAAGGGCGATGTCTACGGCATTTTCGACAACGGCAGCCGGAAGCTCCTCTACAACGTCCCGCTGGCCGAGGTGACCAACGCCAACGGCCTCGTCGCGCAGGACGGCAACGCCTATGTGCTGTCGCGGGATTCCGGATCGATGCAGCTGAACACGGCAAGCAGCGGGCTGACCGGGACAATCGTGCCGAAATCGCTGGAAAGCTCGAACGTGGAGATCGCGCAGGAGCTGACCGACCTGATCCAGACCCAGCGCGCCTATTCCTCGAACGCCAAGATCATCACCACCGTGGACGAAATGCTGGACGAGAC
>ENA-ORCT01000698-ORCT01000698.1-marine-metagenome-genome-assembly--contig:-NODE-698-length-15132-cov-2.527134_pt1 | contig 15132 bp, 15 predicted proteins | sample MGYA00248632_ERZ508511 | MGnify/ENA primary metagenome ERZ508511 (study PRJEB26182, sample SAMN06268839) | marine metagenome | isolation source: Tt an P1-techrep anaerobic enrichment on pine from sediment...
CTGGCGGTTGTATCGATGGATGAGATTTTCAATCCGGTAGATGGGATCGGGCACCGCGTGGGACTCCTTTCGATCGTCCGCTACGGATCGTTCAATCAAGCAGCTATCGAACCTGTATCAATGGACAAGGGACCTCGAGTCATGATTTTTACGAATCCGTCCTTTTACTTTTTTCTTAGAAACGACAGACAGACATTAACGGCAAATGCAATGCCGATGAGCACCAACCCCAGGGCAATGCCGGTGGCGAACATCCCCTTGCCGGTTTCCAGGGCGATGGCCGTGGTGATGGTGCGGGTGTGCCACTTGATGTTGCCGCCCACCATCATGGAAATGCCCACTTCCGTCATTACCCGACCATAGGCGGCCAATCCAGCAGCCAGCAGGCCGTAGCGTACCTCCCACAGACTGCTGAGCAGCAATTGCCGTCGGCCGGCCCCCAAAGAAATCAGCAGGGTCCGCAGATGGCGGTCCATACTCTCCACGGCCGTTGCACTCAGGGCGATGACGATGGGCAGCGCCAGGATGGTCTGGCCGATGGCAATGCCCGGGAGGGTGAAAAGCAGCCCCATCTCTCCCAGCGGCCCCCGGTTGGAAATAAAGGCGTAAACCACCAGTCCGATGAAAACGGTTGGCAGGGCCAGGGCCGTATCCACCAGCAGCCGGGCTTGGCGTTTGGCCGGGAAATCGAAATACCCCAGAACAAATCCCAAAGGGATGCCCAGCACCAGGCTGGTTGCCATGGACCCGGTGGATGCCTTCAGCGTTGCGGCCACCGCGGACCAGGTTTGGCCATCACCGCCGAAAAGTAGACGGATGGCCTCGACGAAACCGGCAAGGATAAAGTCCATCTATTTTGCGTTGGGAACGAACAGCGGCTTGCCCAGCAATTTGAAATCACGGATCAATCCCTGGGCCTGGGCGCCTGCCAGCCAGTCGGAAAAAGCCGTCGCCAGGTCGTATTTGGCACTGGTGCAACGCTTGGGATTAACGGCCATGACACTGTACTGGTTCAAAAGGATCTTGTCCCCTTCCACCAGGACTTTCAACGGCGGGTTGCCTTTCAGGGTGTCGGCATATTTAATGTAGGTGCCGCGGTCGGTCATGGTGTAGCCCTTGCGCTCGGCAGCAATATTGATGGTGGCCAGCATGCCCTGACCGGTCTGAACGTACCAGGCTTCCTTTTCCGGGACATCCCCACCCGCGGCTTTCCAGAGAGAAATCTCTTTTTTATTGGTTCCCGAGTTGTCCCCGCGGCTGGCAAAAACCGCGTTTTTGGTACGAATGGCGTCCAGCGCGTCGACAACAGTCTTTCCCCGGATGCCGGCCGGATCGTCGGCCACGCCAATGATCACGAAATCGTTGTACATGATCTCCCGGCGGTCCACGCCGAACCCCTTTTCCACGTACTTCTTTTCGGTCGGCGGAGCGTGCACCAGAAGCACGTCCACATCACAGTTCTCACCCAGTTTGAGGGCTTTGCCGGTGCCCACCGAGGTCCACTTCAGTTCGATTCCCGTGGCCTTGGTGAAATGGGGCGCCAGATAATCCAACAACCCGGTGTTGTCGGTGCTGGTGGTGGTGGCCATCATCAGAACTTTATCGGCGGCAATTGCAGACAGGGCCATTAGAAGGGTCAGTGCGCCAATCAGACATGTTCTCGCCAATATTTTCGTTGCATTCTTCATGGGACACCTCTCTGGTTGGAAGTTGGTCCGCAACAGGCTGCAGGCAAACTTCAGTATTCGAGTTAAAGAGATTTCGCCTATGGCCCGTCGCCTGTGACGGGTTTACGGTTTCTGGGTAAAACGATCCGTTGGAAAATAGGTTCTGGAATTGGCCGTTTTTGGTTGGGCGCTATCGAGGTTCAGACTTGCTGGCCAGCTTCCTCGGTCTCCAACTCATGGGGAAAAATCATTTTGCCGCTGATGGACACATCATAGCCTTGCAGCTCTTTCGCTGTCTGGATGAAGGCCTTTTCGTGCAGCAGGCTGAGAAAAAATTGAACGCCCTGGTCGAAAAACTGTTCCCGGGTCACCACCATGTCGTAGCGTTCCTGACGCAGGGGGAGGAAGTCGAGTCCCAGCAGGGACGCTACCGGCCGGATTCCCGGACCGGCATCGGCTCGGCCGCTCAAGATTTCCAGGCCGACATCCATGTGCCGGTTCACTTCGTTATCATAGCCGGTAATGCGTTCACCGGCAACCCCGGCCCGCTTCAGTTCGCGGTCAAAAAGCAGTCGGGTGCCGGTGGCCAGGGAGCGGTTGATGATCCGCACGCCCGGCTTACCCAGATCTTTCATGCTTTTGATCTTCCCCGGATTGCCGGCCGGTAAAAGAATGCCCTGGTCCCGTTTGCAGAAATTCACCACCACGGGCATGCGCTCGAATTGCCCCTGCAGAAAATCGAAATTATATTCGCTGCCGTTTTCTTGGAGAAGATGGCTGGTGGCCATGTGGCACAGGCTTTTGCGCAGGGCGTTGATGCCGCCCACGGAGCCCAGGTTTCCAAAAACGGCCAGATGACCGGGGTAGCGGTTGTTGAAAATGGAAAGGGTCTTTTCCAGAAGGATATCGTTGCTACCCGCGATCACAAGCAGCCCGTCGTAGGCGGGCAGCGTTTTGTTTGCCTGGGGGTAATTGACCGTGTTGGACTCAACCCATTGCTCCACCAGATGCTTGGGAAAAATCCACTTTCCGGTCACCTTGGAGGCAGGCAAGCCCTTGTCGGAAATCAATGTGTAGACCATTTTCTCGTTGATTCCCAAAAATTTGGCGACCTCTTTGGTTGAAAGCATCTGTGCCATGGTGTGTTCTTTTCGGTTCGGGGTAACGGTTAAGACGAGAATCTCCCACGGGAATTTGTTAGTAAATAGGTATCGTTACCAAATATGTCAACCCGATTGAAGATTCTTCCACCTGAAAATGGCAAAAACAAACCCATACGAACGAATTCCAACATTCCCGTTGGAAGTATGCCCTTTCCTCGAACAGAGTCGAATATCGTTTCTTTTTTGAGTTGACGGGCAACGTGCCGGCCGGTTAGATTGGGTTCGGACTCCATTTCCCGGAAAAACTACCGCCATGCTCAGCGAAAAGCAGAAACTGGACACCCTGATGGTGCTGGGGATCGAGCTGAACCGGATACTCGACTTGGATATCCTCCTGGAACGGGTGTTAACGAGGGCCCGCCAGTTTGTCGATGCCGATGCCGGCTCGATCTACATCCGGGAAGGCAATCGGCTCAATGTTGCCCATTCCCAGAACGAAACGCTGCAAAAGCGGCTCACGGATGAAGAAAAGCTGATCTTTTCCACGTTCTCCATTCCCATCGACGAAATGAGCATCGCCGGCTTTGCCGCAGCCACGGGGAAGGTGTTGAACATCCCGGACGTTTACAAACTGCCTCCCACCAAAAGTTATCATTTCAATAAAAAATACGATAAGGTGTCGGGATACGTCACCCGCTCCATGCTCACCATTCCGCTGATGAGCAGCAAGAAAAAAGTCCTGGGCATTTTGCAGATCATTAACGCCCAGGACCAGGAAAAGCGCATTCAGCCTTTCAGCCGCATCGACGAAAAAGTGATGCTCCATTTCGCCGGGATCGCCTCTGTGGCCCTGGAGCGCGCTCAGATGACCCGCGCGATGATCCTGCGGATGATCCGCATGGCCGAAATGCGCGACCCCCAGGAAACCGGGGCCCACGTCAACCGCGTGGCGGGCTTTTCCCTGGAGATTTACGAACAGTGGGCCAAACGACGCAACCTCGACCGCAAGGAAATCGACAAGGCCAGGGATGCCCTGCATATGGGGGCCATGCTCCATGACGTGGGCAAAGTGGCCATATCGGATACGATACTGAAAAAGCCCGCGCCGCTGAACTTCGAGGAATTCGAAATCATGAAGCGCCACACCGTCCGCGGCGCACGCCTCTTTTCCGACCTGCAGTCGGACTACGATGAAGCGGCCGCCATCATCGCCCTGAATCACCATGAGAAATGGGACGGAACCGGATATCCCGGTCATGTGGATTCCGTATCCGGCAAGGCCCTGCCCGGCCATGAACACAAAGGCAACAGACCGGCGCCCGGAAAAAAAGGAGACGAGATCCCCCTTTTCGGGCGCATCGTGGCCATTGCCGATGTCTATGACGCCCTCAGTTCCAAACGCAGCTACAAGGAACCGTGGGACGAAGCCCGCTGCATCGAAAGCCTCAGCCGGGGAGCCGGCACCCATTTCGATCCCGAACTGGTAGACATTTTCATCAACCAGCTTGCCTTCATCCGCGCCATCCAGGCCAGGTTCAAGGAGAACGACGCTCATCCGGCAAGCGGCAATGCATGAAGCGCCATGATCAATCGACTCATCGCCAATACCCTCCCCCTGCTGCCCGAACGATTCGTATGGCTGTTCTCCCGGTCCTATATTGCCGGCGAGAGCGTCGATGCCGCCATGGCGGCCTGCCGGTCCCTGAATAGCGATGGCATCAAAACCACCATCGACATCCTGGGCGAGTTTATCCGAAGTCTGGATGAAGCCCGTAAAAACAGGGACGAATATCTGGCCCTGATCGAAACGGCTGAAGGCGTCGGCATTGACGGGAGCTACTCCGTAAAACCCACCATGTTCGGGCTGCTTATCGATACCGAAGTCTGCTATGCCCATATCCGGGACATCGTGGCCAAAGCTGCCGATTACGACAATTTCATCCGCATCGACATGGAAGACTCCGGATGCGTCGATCTGGAGATCGACCTGTTCCGCCGTCTGAAAGCCGAGTTCCCGAAAAACGTGGGGCTGGTGCTCCAGGCCTACCTGCGCCGCACGAAAAGCGACCTGGACAGCCTCATGGACCTGCACAACCCGGACGTCCCGCTCAATTTCCGTCTCTGCAAGGGCATTTACGCAGAACCGCGGCGCATCGCCTTTCAACGGCACGAGGAGATCAACCTCCACTTTCTGGAGGACCTGGAATTCATGCTGCAAAAGGGTGTCTATCCGGGCATTGCCACCCATGATAGTGCCCTGGTGGAAGGCGCCCTGAAGCTCATCGAACGCTACCAGGTGCCCCGGGACCGCTATGAATTTCAGATGCTTTACGGGGTCACGCCGGAACTGCGGAGCAGCATCGTCGATGCCGGCCATACCATGCGGGTATACGTGCCTTACGGACGCCACTGGTTCGGCTACTCCACCCGACGTTTAAAGGAAAATCCGAAAATCGTCAGCAGCATTGTCAAATCGCTCGTGTTCAATCGGTAGTCCGGCTGCTCAACTAAAAAAACCAAAACATAAAGAGGTGATTTCAAAATGTTTCAGTTCGGCCAAGGTCAAGGCGGAGCAATCATTTCAACCGGAGGCGCCCCGAAGGAAGTGCCCTTGGGGTGCATACCCGTAGTATTCCGAGGATTGAAATGGGCGCCCAACGAAGACATTGGCCGAAATGGGGCGTTTTGAAATTACCTCTTCGGGAAAAACAAATGAAAGCGACCAAGCGCATTGCCCTGGTAGCGCACGACGAGCGCAAGCAGGACCTTTTGATGTGGGTCCGCCAGAATACGGACACACTGGCCAAACATGAGCTGTTCGCCACCGGCACGACCGGCAAGTTGCTCGCCGACCAGTGCGGACTGGCCATCACCCGAATGAAAAGCGGTCCTTTGGGCGGCGATCAGATGCTCGGGGCCATGATCGCCAAAGGGGAACTGGACCTTCTGATCTTTTTCTGGGATCCCATGTCGGCCCAACCCCACGATGTGGATGTCAAAGCCCTGCTGCGTATGTCGGTACTTTACAACATCCCGACCGCCTGCAATCGGGCCACGGCCGACTTTTTTGTTACCAGCCCCTGGTTCAATAGCGATTACGAACCGGTGGTCAAGGATTACAGCGGTTATATCCGCCGTCCAATAGAGTGAAAACGACAAGTGGTCTGAAAATGGCGTGCTCCACCTCCACGGCTATGGAACTGCTATTTTACTGCATCATCTCGACTGCCTGCAGAAAAACAGTTTGACAGGCATTTCATAACGAATTCTTCCTGTTCAAAATTTCAGAAGATCGAAACAGGTTTCGGGACTGCACCTGTTTTCGATGCACCGCTTGACATCAAGCCACAAAAAATGACACGAAAAACAGACCTGATTTTTTGACAGTTATTTTTGGGAAGGACCGGAAAGAAAGGCCGTTAAATAGTGGAAAATGCGATTTTGGAAGTCTTCTCCGACTATATCTGACCCTGGTGCTACTTCAGTACCGGGCGTATTGAACGACTCGAAGCGAACTTTGACATCACCGTCACCTGGACGGCGTTTCCCCTGCATCCCGAAACGCCGCAGGAAGGCCGCTCCCTGCAGGACCTTTTCTCCGGTCAGCCGGTGGACATTCCCGCCATACTGGCCCGCCTGAACCGGGTCGCCCGGGAGCTGAACCTGCCTTTCGGCGACCGGCAGATGACCTACAACAGCCGACTGGCCCAGGAACTGGGCAAGTGGGCCGAGGACCAGGGGCGGGGCGATTCGTTTCACATGGCCGTATTTCTGGCCTATTTCCATCGCGGAGAGAACATCGCCCTTCCGGAAAACCTGCTCCGGATATGCAAGGATGTCGGCTTGGACATCGAAGCGGCCCGGAAAGTCCTGGATCGACGCACCTATCGTGAGGCGGTGGACCGGGACTGGCAGCGCTGCCAGGAAATGGAAATCAACGTCGTGCCGACCTTCATAGTGGGCAATCGACGGCTGGTGGGGGCCCTTTCCTATAAGGCGCTGGAATCCATGCTCACGTCGGCCGGCGTTGCCAGAAGATCATCCTGCAATGACGAATCGGGGTGAAATGAAAATGAGTGCATGTTGCCGCGTGAACGCGATCCTTCTGACGGTCATCGTCCTGGCGGCGATGCCGATATCGACGGCTTGGGCAAACCTGACCGGACAATGGTCCTGCAACGACGGGGGAACCTACTACCTGCGCCAGATCGGCAAAGAACTTCACTGGTACGGCGAAGCCAGTTTCAGCGGGCAGCCGGCCTGGGCCAACGTGTTCAACGGCAGCATCAGCGATGGCCGTATCAGCGGTAAGTGGGCCGACGTGCCCAAAGGACGGTCATCCGGGGCCGGGAACCTGGTGCTGGAAATCAAAAATCAGGGCACCGTCCTCCGAAGCGTGGAAAAAACCGGCGGATTCAAAGGCTCCAGATGGATTCGGAAAAAAACTGCCAAGACGGCCGCAAGGACCCTGCCGCAGGCACAACCGGAGCGGGGAGAGGATTGCACCGCCTTCAATTCTTCGACGGTCGGACTCGAGCAGATCAACGGAAAGTGGAAGATCGTTGACGGCAGCCAATGGCTCTTTGATTTCGGGTCCGATCGGGCCGCTGCCCAAAAGGCATTGCAGGTCATTATCCATTACCGGATGAACCGTTCCTGCTTTGTCGGACACCCCGATCCATCGTTTGCCTACCTGTTGGCCAAAGGCGGGGTCCCGGAAGGCCCCATGGCCGGAGAAGACTGTTTGGCCTTTGATCCGGCAAGAATCAGGGTCAGCAAAATCAAGAACCGCTGGAAAATCGTCGACGGCCGCCACTGGCTCTTCGATTTCGGCAGCAATGCAACCGAAGCGCGGCGGGCCCTGGCCATTATCAAACGCTACGGATTCACCCGCTCCTGTTTTGTGGGGCGGCCAAAGGCGGATTTCACTTACCTGCGCCGATAGACCAGCGCCTATTAAGCAACGGCCAATTTGCCAACAAGCTTATTGATAAAGTTCAAGCGGGGGTTTTGTTGGTGTCATTCCCGCGAAAGCGGGAATCCAAAAACACCATGAAACTTTCTGGTTCCCGGATCTTCGCTACGCTACGTCCGGAATGACAGACTTGGCAACCCGGCAGAAAACGGTAACGTTAGCTTTCAAGAGAACCGAATTTACCGATTCTCGATCAGACATCATGTATCGTCGATCACTCGGTTGACGACGGTTGAAGGAAAGCCCCGCCCGGACAAAAACCGGTAGGCGATCTGCCGGCGCTTCCAGGGATCGCTTTCCCGATGCAGCCGGGAGGCTTTCTTTTCCAACGCCTTTTGGGCGGCGCGCACCAGGTCGTCTTCACTTTGGCCTGCGGCCATGACCTGCTCGACCAGGGCTTGCTCCAGACCTTTTTGACCCAATACCTGGCGAATCCGCAAGGGGCCATATCCCCGCGCGACCAGATGGTCGGCCATCATTCGGGCGGTGCGGGCATCATCCAGGTACCCCAAATCCCGACAGCGTTCAAGCGCGGCATCGACGGCCTTACGATCATATCCTTTCCGGCGAAGCTTCAGTACCAGCTCTCCTGTGATATGGTCCCGGCGGGCAAGAAGGCGAAAGGCACTTTGCAGGGCTTCGGAATGCGTTGGCTTTCTCGTACCGGCCGGTTGAGATCGGTTTTCATCGTTCATTATCGCTATACTTTTACATCTACTGACAACCTCTTGACGGATATCTGAAAATGGCATAGCCAGCAGTAGTTAAAACCAGCAGACAGGAGATTCCATGAACCAACGCTTCATCATGACCGCTTTTGGCAAGGACCGACCCGGCATTGCCGCTGATGTCACCGAAATTCTTTTTGAAAACGGCTGCAAGCTGGAAGACACCTCCATGACCTTGCTGGCCGGGGAATTCACCCTGATCCTTCTGTTTACCGCCGGATCGGCGGGTGTTGCCGACCCCCTTTCCAAAGCCTGCCGCCGACTGGAAATGGAGAAAGGCATTTCCGCCTTCCTGCGCCCCCTGGAACCCCAGGAAGCAAAATCCGGAAATGGATTTTTCACCCGGTCCCTGCACGTTGAAGGGCTGGATCACTCGGGGATCGTCTATAAGATCAGTCGTTTCCTTTCGCTCAAGGGAGTCAATATCGTGGACCTCAGGTCCAGCGTCAAACCCTCTCCGGAAAGCGGCACCGCCATGTATGTGATGGATATCCAGGTTCAGATCCCCGAAGGCACCGCCATGGCTTCGCTGGAGGAGGGCCTGTTCGGGGTGGCCGACGAGTTGAATGTCGATATTACCCTATCCGCCACTTGAATGCCGTTTGCAGAAACAGGCGAATCGCCGCAACGCTCAAAATGATCGGATCCCGAATCGCCGGATCGGTTAAATCATTTCTGCAGCAGACTTTGACCGGTCATCTGTTCCGGTTGATCCAGTCCCATCATTTCCAACAATGTGGGCGCGATATCACCGAGGCGCCCTTCCCAAAGGCGGGCCTCTTTGCGGCTGTCGTCCACCAGCAGCAGACGAACCGGGTTGGTGGTGTGGGCCGTGTACGGCTTGCCGTCCGGACCGGCCATTTTTTCGGAATTGCCGTGATCAGCGGTCACCAGGGCCGCACCGCCTTGGGAAAGTAGCTTTTCCAGCACCCGCTCCAGGCAGCGGTCCACCGTTTCGCAGGCCTTGATGGCCGCTTCCATCACCCCGGTATGCCCCACCATGTCCATGTTGGCGAAATTAAGGACAATAAAATCGTATTGGTTGGAATCCAACCGCGCAACCACCTCATCGGCCACCTGGGGGGCGCTCATCTCCGGCTTGAGATCGTAGGTGGCCACCTCCCGTGGGGAGGGAATCAGGCAGCGGTCCTCGTTTTCGAAGGGTGTTTCCTCACCGCCGTTGAAAAAGTAGGTCACGTGGGCGTATTTTTCGGTTTCGGCGATCCGCAGCTGCTGCATGCCGTTTCGGCTGACCACTTCGCCCAGAATCATCTCCAGATGAACCGGACCGAAGGCCATGGGGAGATCGAAGGCTTCGTCGTACAAGGTCATGGTGGTGTAGCCGGCAAGATCCGGAACAACCTTCCGAGGGAAGCCGTCGAATTCTTTCTCGGTGAACGCCCGGGTGATCTCCCGAGCACGGTCCGCCCTGAAATTGAAGAAAACTACCCCGTCTCCGTCCCTAACGGTTCCCACCGGCTGGCCGGATTCGTCCACCACGGTTAGTGGCTGAACGAATTCGTCGGTCTCGTTGCGGCTGTAAGCCTCTTTAACGGCGGCAACCGGGTCGGACACCCGTTGCCCATCCCCTGAAGTATACAACCGGTAGGCCTTTTCCACCCGCTCCCAGCGTTTGTCGCGGTCCATGGCAAAAAAACGGCCGCAGACCGTGGCGATCGCACCAGCGCCGATGGTCTGGATCCGGTCCTGAAGCTGTGTCAGATAGCCGGCCCCACTGTCCGGCGGGGTGTCACGCCCGTCGAGGATGGCGTGGACAAAAACGTTGGACAACCCCTTCTTTCGGGCCATTTTAAGAAGAGCGAACAAATGGGTGAGCTGGCTATGCACACCGCCGTCCGAAACCAGTCCCATGAGATGCAGGGCCCCGCCGCGGGCCACCACGCCCTCCATAGCTGAAGAAAGCTGGGCGTTTTCGAAAAACGAGCCCTCTTCGATGGCCTTGTCGATGCGCACCAGGTCCTGATAGACCACCCGTCCGGCCCCGAGGTTCATGTGCCCGACCTCGCTGTTGCCCATGATGCCGGCCGGCAGCCCCACATCCTGTCCCGAGCATCGAAGTTGGGTGGAAGGATAGGTGGATACAAGCCGGTTTAGGCAAGGGGTGTCGGCAGCCAGCACGGCATTGGTGGGCTCATTTTCACCAATGCCCCAGCCGTCAAGAATGATCAGCATGTGCGTTTTTTTATTCGTCATCTTGTCACCTCGAAAAAAAGCCGGTTATCCAACACCGCGAAGACCGATAACACCGCCGGGAGCATCATTAGGAGCGCGGCCTACTCGATAAATATCGATTCGTCCAAATCGTCGTCCAAATCGTCGTCCATATCGCTGTCGATGTCGTCCAGCGCCTGCTGCATGCTTTCCGTCCGGACCCGCCGCGCATCGGACCAAAGAGCTTCCAGGTTGTAGAAGCTGCGGGTGCTTTCATAAAAAACGTGAATCACCACATGGCCATAGTCCATGAGCACCCATTGGCCCTCTTTGGCACCATCGATGCTCAGGGGCTTGATGCCCTGTTTCTTCAGGCTTCGTCGGATATGGTCGGCGATGGCGCTCACTTGACGGTTGGAGGTCCCGTGGCAGATGAGAAACGCATCCGCCAGGCTGGTCAAACGGCTTACATCCAACAGAACCGGATCCCTGGCTTTTTTTGCCAGCGCCGCTTTGACGTATATGTCCAGTTCCGCATCGTTTGTCGGGGTCATCGATACAATTCCTTTTCTTCAATATAGGCCTTCACGGCCGGAGGCACAAGGTCGACAATGGGTTTGCCCGCCTTGATCCACCGGCGCACCTGGCTGGACGAAACGGCTACCGGAAGGGTTTGCAGCAGGTGGATGCAGGCCCCGGCGGCATTTTGCCAACAGCTCTTTTTTTCGTTGAGCGTATAATCGCCGGGCAGCCGTGTCCGGATGTTCTCGGCCATTATCGACCGGTCGGCATCGGCGTCGCCTTGCCCTTCCAACTGCCGGGTCACCACTACAAGCTGCACCCGCTCAAGCAGTTCAAGCCAGCGTTTCCAGGTGTGAATTTCCAGAAAAGCGTCCATTCCCATCACCAGAAACAAGGTGGCACCGGGTAGGGCCGCGGCGGCAAAGTGGGTTACCGTATCGATGGTATAAGAGGGTCCACTGCGGTCGATTTCAACCTCGGACAGACGATACCGGGAATCGGCGGGCAAAGCCAGCCGGACCATGCGAACCCGGTCCGGCGCCGGTGCCAGGTAGTCCGGAGATTTGTGCGGCGGCTCGTGGCAGGGAATCATGTAGAGGCGATCCAGAGAAAACCGTTCGAGCACCTGTTCGGCCACCATCAGGTGTCCCTTGTGGATCGGATTGAACGTCCCGCCGAAAAGTCCTGCACGCATGGGTAATTAACTACCTGTGCCGGGTTTTTGCAATTGGTGGTCAGGGTGCCTGTGCGCTTCCAGAAATCGGCCAATTTGGTCGAGATCAAGGCGTGCGGAAAATTTAACCGCAGGTATTTAAATAATATTCCGAGGATTAAATTTTTAGCGCAACAAAGATATCGGGAAAATTGGCCATTTTTGGATGCGCACAGAGCTACTCTCTGATTTGGCCTTCGCCTGTTACCACAAACTTCTGCGTGGTCAACTCCTCCAGCCCCATGGGCCCGAAGGCGTGCAGCTTGGAAGTGCTGATGCCCATTTCCGCGCCCAGGCCTAACTGCCCGCCGTCATTGAAACGGGTGGAAGCATTGACCAGCACCACCGAGGCATCCACTTCACGCTGAAAACGCTGGGCGCGTCCGTAATGGCTGGTGACGATGGCTTCCGTATGGCTCGAACCGTATTGACCGATGTGTTCCATGGCGGTGTCTATGCCCTCAACCACCTTGACCGCCAGGGTCAGGTTCAGGTACTCCGCCGGCCAGTCCGCCTCGACGGCCGGCGTGGCCTCGGGCAAAATGGCACAGGCGTCCGGGCAGCCGCGCAGTTCGACGCCGGCTTCTGCGAATCGCCGGGCCATGGCGGGCAAAAAATCCCTGGCCACCTGACGATGAACCAGCAGGGTTTCCATTGCATTGCACACGCCCGGTCGCTGGACCTTGGCGTTGAAGGCGATATCCATGGCCATCTCCAGGTCGGCCGATTCGTCCACAAACACGTGGCAGACCCCTTTGTAATGCTTAAGCACAGGAATCTTGGAATGTTCCACCACAAACCGGATCAATCCCTCTCCGCCCCGCGGGATGATCAGGTCGACGAACTCTTCCTGGGCCAACAGGGCATTTACGGCCGCACGGTCCTCGGTGGGCACCACCTGGGCCGCCTGGGCGGGCAGGCCTGCGGACTTGAGCGCCTGACCGATGATGCCCGCCAGGGCGCGATTGGAATGAAGGGCTTCGGAGCCTCCCCGCAGGATCACGGCGTTGCCTGACTTCAGGCACAGCCCGGCCGCATCGATGGTCACATTGGGGCGCGATTCGTAAATGATGCCGATGACACCCAGCGGAATACGCATCTTCGCCACCCGCAGTCCGTTGGGCCGGATGCGGGTAGGCCCCATGGTTCCCACCGGATCGGTGTAAGCGGCCACTTCCCGCAGGCCGCCGGCCATGGATGCAATGGTTTTTTCGGATACAGCCAGCCGGTCCACCATGGCAGTCGACAAACCGGCCGCCTGGGCCCGCTCCAGATCCTTCCGGTTTTCCATGAAAATCGACTGGGCCTGTTGTTCAAGCAGGTCGGCCATGGTCAAAAGCGCCAGATTCTTTTGATCCGTGGTGCTGCGGCTGACAGTGCCTGCGGCGGATTTGGCGTCCCGAGCCATTTGCCCGATGGTTTTTTCGATATCCATGCACACTCCTCCCAAAAGCGTTTCCAGGCCACGTATGGCCACCCAATCAATAAAAATAAACGGCAGGCGTCAGGTATTTTCCGGTGCTTCGGTAATCACCAGATTGTCCCGATGGATCACCTCGTCGTAGTTTTTCTGGCCCAGCCGCGACTTGATCTGGCTGCTCCTGGCTCCCATGATGCGCCGGATGTCCTCGCCGTTGTAGTTGACCAGGCCATTGCCGATCGGTTGACCGTCCCGGGTCACCACGGCCACTGCGGCACCGGCGGGAAACTGCCCGGTTACCTCGACGATACCACTGGGAAGCAGGCTTTTGCCGTTGCTCAACAGCGCATCGGCCGCCCCGGCATCGACGGTGATGGTCCCCTGGGGCTTGGCAGTGTAGCCGATCCAACACTTCTTGCGGTTGAGTTTGTGCTCGCGGGGAACGAAATAGGTACCCACCGCCGCTCCGGCCGCGAGCCGCAGGAGGACATCCGGGCGATAGCCCTTCGCAATCACCATGGGGATGCCCGATCCGGTCACCTTGCGGGCAGCCTTGATTTTGCTGAGCATCCCGCCCGTACCAAGCGCCCCGGGGATGTCGCCGGCATACTTTTCAATGCTCCGGCTGTAGGTGGTCACCCGTTCGATCAGCCGGGCATCGGGATGGACCCGCGGGTCCTTGTCGTACAGGCCATCGATATCGGTCAGGTTGAAAAAGATGTCTGCATCCAACTGCAGGGCGATCATGGCAGCCAGATTGTCGTTATCGCCAAGCTTGATCTCTTCAACCATGATGGTGTCGTTTTCGTTGATGATCGGCACCACCTGCCATTCCAGCAGGGTGTTCATGGTATTGCGGGCATTCAGGTAGCGTTTGCGGCTGGTCAGGTCGTCGCTCGTGAGCAGGATCTGGGCCACCTTGCGCCCGAAACGGGCAAAGGATTTTTCCCATTCCAGAATCAGGCCCGCCTGGCCGATGGCCGAGATGGCCTGGCGTTTGGGGATGGCCTCGGGCCGCTCGGCAAAGCCCATCTTTTTCATGCCCGATGCCATGGCACCTGATGAAACGAGGATAATTTCGATCCCCTGGTCCATCAGCCGGCATATCTGGCCGCTGATCGAGGCAATGGCATCGATATTCAGGCCCGCTTGGGTCGTCAGCACATTGCTGCCAACCTTAACCACGGCTCTGGAAATGGGTTTATCGGTCTTTTTCGGGTTGCACGTCATCGAGCTGATCCAGCAGGTTGCATAGTGTTTGCATCAACGGGTCGAGTCCCTGGCCGGTAGCGGCGGAAATACGCAGGAGGTCTCCTCTACCATACGCCTCCTGGAAAAGGGCGGCCGCGTCATCGGCCCAATCCACATCCATTTTGTTGAGCACCACGAGTTGCGGTTTGTTGTCCAGCAACCGACTGTACTCACGCAACTCCCGGTTGACGGTCTCCAGGCCTTCCAGCGGGTGATCGGCATCGATCGCGGAGACATCCACTACATGCAGCAGCAGACGGGTGCGTTCCAAATGGCGTAAAAACTGGAGTCCCAGTCCTACACCGGTGTGGGCCCCTGCGATCAAACCGGGAATATCGGCAACCACGAAGGGTTCCCGCCGCCCGGAGCGGACCACTCCCAGATTGGGCCGCAACGTGGTGAACGGATAATCGGCGACCTTGGGCCGGGCCGAAGAAATGGCCGAAATCAGTGTCGATTTACCGGCGTTGGGCAAGCCCACAAGGCCAACATCGGCAAGCAGCTTCAATTCCAGGCGCAAATGGCGAGTCTGACCCGGCTCACCCGGCTGGGCGAAACGCGGCGTGCGATTGGTCGAGGACT
>ENA-ORCT01000700-ORCT01000700.1-marine-metagenome-genome-assembly--contig:-NODE-700-length-15104-cov-3.281560_pt1 | contig 15104 bp, 14 predicted proteins | sample MGYA00248632_ERZ508511 | MGnify/ENA primary metagenome ERZ508511 (study PRJEB26182, sample SAMN06268839) | marine metagenome | isolation source: Tt an P1-techrep anaerobic enrichment on pine from sediment...
CCCTACACGACGCTCTTCCGATCTCACCAACAAGATTCACGCCCGGGGACCGGTGGGGATGGAAGGGCTGTTGATCTATAAATGGCGGATGATCGGTGATGGGCACACCGTGGCCGATTATTCCGGCGAGAGCGGCAAACGCTTCACCCACCGGAAACTGACCCGGGATTTTAACGGCTGATCCACGGTCAGCAAGACCCGCCTGCCTTGCCGGTTTTCGATAACAGCAGGTTAAATTTTATCCCTGTGATGGAGGTTCAACCGGCTATTCCATGCCTGAAGGTGGATTCGCTTCGCTTAATCCACCCTGCATATTTCCTCAATTTATCAATTAGTTGTGATTTTTAACAGGCGCCGGGATCCGATGAGGATCCCGGCGCCTGGTTTGTATGATCGTCCCTCAGCTGCCAAGCGGCAAACTTGACTTTGCCCGTATCCTTTAGTTTGATTCCAGAACATATCTCTGAAAATCGCGCAGTCGTTCTCGAATTGTTCCTCCCGATCCTGATTATTGATGCTGCAATTGATGTGAAACGATTTTATCTGATCTTTTTCGGGTAGTTTAATTAACCACGGACCACACAGAATACACTGAAAAGGCTTAAAAATATATTTCCGTGTAGTCCGTGTATTCAGAGGTTTTATTCAACGATTCTCTCGGATTTGTTGCGGACAGTTCAATTAACCACGGAAAACACAGAACACACTGAAAAGGCTTAAAAAAATATTTCTGTGTGGTCCATGTATTCCGTGGTTTTAAATAACGATTCTCTCAGATTTGTTGCGGATAGTTCAATTAACCACGGAAAACACAGAATACACTGAAAAAGACAAAAAATATATTTCCGTGTGGTCCGTGTATTCCGTGGTTTTAAATAACGGTTCTCTCAGATTTGTTGCGGATAGTTCAATTAACCACGGAAAACACAGAATACACTGAAAAGAGATTAAAATGGATTTCCGTGTATTCTGTGTGGTCCGTGGTTTTATAGAACGGTTTTACCGGATCTGTTACGGATAGTTTGTATTAACCACGTATCACACTGAAGAAAACTAATATGCTGATATGGAGTGATCCTTATGATCCTTGCAATTGGTGAAATCCTGTTCGACGTGTTTCCGGATTATCGCCGCATCGGCGGAGCGCCATTTAATTTTGCCTATCATCTGATGCGGCTCGGCTTTCCGGTCCGGTTCATCTCCCGAATCGGGCGGGATTCGGACGGTGAGAGCATCCTGGACATGCTGCAATCAGCCGGCTTTGACACACAGGATATCCAGATTGATGACCAGCGCCCAACGGGAACCGTCAAGGTAGAAGTGGACGAGAACGGCCAGCCCGGCTTTACCATTTTGACCGATGTAGCCTACGAATACATCGCGGTTGATGACGCGGTGCGCTCAGCCATTCACGCCGATCCGAAGCTGATCTATTTCGGAAATCTGATCCAGCGGTCCAGAACCGGATTTTCAGCACTACAGAGCCTGCTGAACCATCGCAGACCGGAGACCGTATGCTTCTGCGACATGAATCTGCGGCCGGACTGCTACACGCGCGATACGGTCATTCACTGCCTTGAGAAGAGTGATCTGCTCAAATTGAGTGAAGAAGAACTGGACATCACCCGCCGGTTGACCGGCCGCACGGAATCCGGCGAGGGATTTATCCGGTGGCTGATGGAAACCTACACCATCACCACGTTGGCCGTCACGCGAGGCGCTGGGGGCAGCGAACTTTACAGGGACGGCATGCGGGTTGCCGCGCCGGCCTCGCCGGCCAAGGAAATCGTGGATACGGTGGGCGCCGGAGATGCCTATGCCGCCATGCTGGCTGCCGGGCACCTCCGGGGCTGGCCGGCGGAAACGATTATCAGTTGCTGCGCGCGGTTTGCCCGGCGAATCTGCGAAATTCCGGGAGCAATTCCGACCACTGACTCGCTGTATGAAGAATTCCGGGAAATCGGGAGTGAAGGAGATTGGTAATGAGTGAAGAGAGTCTCTATATCCAGATGTTCAGCATCCACGGGCTGGTACGGGCCGACAACATGGAGCTTGGGCGGGACGCCGACACCGGGGGCCAGATCAACTATGTGGTGGAACTGGCCCGCCATCTGAGCCGTCTGGACGGTGTCCGCGTCGATCTCTTTACCCGCTGGATCTCAGACAAGTCGGTCTCTGAAGACTATGCCCGGACCATCGAACCGGTAAATGATCGGTTTCGAATCGTCCGGATCCGATGCGGGGGTAAAAAATATATCCGCAAAGAGCTGCTCTGGCCCCACCTGGATGAATTCATCGATAATCTGATCCGGTTTATCAAGCGGGAGAATTCCATTCCCGATCTGGTCCACGGCCATTACCCGGATGCTGGTTACGTGGCCATGCAACTGGCCAAAATATTCGGTTTTCCCTTTGCATTTACCGGTCATTCCCTGGGCCGCTCAAAGCAGCAGAAATTGCTCGGCGACGGCATGAGCGAGTCGGACATCAACAAACGATACAAAATGAATCATCGTATCGGTGTGGAAGAGGAAATTCTTCAGAACGCCGATCTGATCGTTACCAGCACGACACAGGAAATTGAAGAGCAATACGGGTTGTATGACTACTCCAAGCTGCCGGTGTTCCGGGTGATTCCCCCGGGGTTGGATATCGAAAAATTCTATCCGTTTTACTACGATATCTTGCCGGAAAGCGAAAAAGCAGAAGAGGCCATGTACGCGCGGGCCTCGGTGCTTCAGGAACTGGACCGGTTTTTCATGCATCCGGACAAGCCGCTGATTCTGGCCCTCTGCCGGCCGGACAAACGGAAAAACATTTCGGGCATGGTGCAGGCCTACGGTGAGGATCCCGCCCTTCAAACCATGGCCAACCTGGCTATCTTTGCCGGCATTCGAAAAGATATCACCCAGATGGAGGAAAACGAGCAGGGCGTGCTGACCGATATGCTGCTGCTCATGGACAAATACGATCTGTACGGGAAAATGGCGATTCCCAAGAAGCACGATTTTGACCTGGAGGTTCCCGAACTCTACCGAATCACCGCCGGAAAGAAAGGGGTCTTTGTCAACCCGGCACTGACCGAACCTTTCGGACTGACACTTCTGGAAGCATCTGCCGCCGGTGTGCCCATTGTTTCGACCCGGGACGGCGGTCCCCGGGATATTGTTGAAAATTGCCAGAACGGCATTCTGGTGGATCCGACCGACCCCGCCGCGATTGCCGAGGCCGTCAAAGAGCTCATCACCAATACCGACAAGTGGGAGCAGTATTCCAAAAACGGTATCCTCAATGTCCGCAAACACTACACCTGGGAACATCACGCCGAGCGATATCTGGAAGAAGTTCGTCAACTGCTCACGGCAAAACCGGCCACTTACATGAAGGCTGCCGTGCCGTCGAATTCCATCGGCCGGCGCATGGCGCGGCTGAACTATTTTATCATAACCGATATTGACAACACGCTGGTTGGGGATGACAATTCGAATTTGCCGGAGCTGCTGAACCTGATTGCGGATTACCGTGGTGTGGTGGGCTTTGGCGTGGCCACGGGGCGAACGGTTGACTCTGCCGTGGAATTTCTCAAGGCAAAGGGGATACCCGAACCGGATGTGATAATTTCATCGGTGGGCTCAGAGATTTATTACGGCAGGCGCCTGCACTACGGCCAGGGATGGGAATCGCACATTTCAAACAAATGGAACCGGAAACGCATCGCCCAATTGCTTCGGACTATCGATTTTCTCGATTATCAGGAAGAATCCTCCCAGCGTCGATTCAAAATCAGTTATAACATGGAACCGGGAAAGGACCGGCTGGCCATTGTTCACGATCGCCTTTTGAAAAACAAGTGCCGATACAACCTGATTTACTCTCACGAAAAGTACCTCGATATTCTGCCGTATCGTGCCTCCAAGGGGAAAGCTATCCGGTACCTGAGCTACAAGTGGGATATCCCGCTGAGAAATTTTCTGGTCTGCGGCGACTCGGGAAACGATGAGGAAATGCTTCGGGGCGAGCCGATGGCTGTCGTGGTGGGCAATTACAGCTCTGAGCTGAAAAGCCTCAAGGGATCGCGGAAGGTCTATTTTGCCAAACGTTCCCATGCCGGTGGCATTATCGAAGGCATCCAGCGATATCAATTCATGGAAAAGGCAGGGAAACAGTAATTATGGCCATTCAAAACAAGGTTCAGCTGATCACCTATCCGGACAGCCTCGGCGGGAATCTGCTGGAACTGCACTACGTGCTCAGACGATATTTTCGCCGGGTGATCGGCGGCGTGCACATATTGCCGTTTTACCCATCCTCGGCCGACCGGGGGTTTGCCCCCATGACCCATGATGAGGTTGATCCCAGTTTCGGCACCTGGGAGGACGTGGAGAAAATCGGCCAGGACTTTGACCTGATCATCGATTATATGGTCAATCATATCTCCCGCCAGTCGGTTTACTTTCAGGACTATATCGACAATGGGGCGGAATCGGAATACGCGGATATGTTCCTGAGCTTTGGAAAGCTCAGCCCGGACGGGGAATTGAGTGAGGAGGATCTGGCCAGGGTCTACACGCGAAAGCCGCGCCCGCCGTATACGGTGATCGAGCGGGCCGACGGATCCAAGGAAAAAATCTGGTGCACCTTTGACTACGAGCAGATCGATCTGGATTGGCAGTCCCCGAAGACCCGGGAGATCATGCGAAACGCACTGATTCGCCTGGCCCGACGTCCCACCCGGATGATCCGCATGGATGCCTTTGCCTACACCACCCTGAAGATCGGGACGGACTGTTTTTTTATCGAACCGGATGTATGGGAGCTTTTAGAGTGGCTTGACGGGTTTGTCGCGCCCTTTGATGTCGATATTCTCCCCGAGGTCCACGAAGACCACAGCTATCAGCTTAAACTGGCCGAGCGCGGTTACTGGTGTTACGATTTTTCCCTGCCCATGCTGGTTCTTCATACCCTGTACCATCACACCAATCGTCGGCTGGTGGACTGGCTGCGGATCTGTCCCCGTAAACAGATTACCACCCTGGACACCCATGACGGCCTGGGGGTAGTGGATGTGGCGGGGTTGATGAGTGATGAGGAAATTCAGCGGACCATCGACGGGCTCTACGAGAAAGGATCCAACGTCAAGCGGATATACAGTGGGCCGGATTATCAGAATCTGGATATCTATCAGGTCAACTGTACCTATTATTCGGCTCTGGAAAATAATGACAACTCCTACCTGGCCGCTCGAACCATCCAGTTTTTCACCCCGGGAGTTCCGCAGGTCTATTACGTCGGACTGCTGGCCGGGGAGAACGATGTGGAACTGGTTGAGCGAACCAAAAACGGCCGGGACATTAACCGGCACAACTACAGCCTGGAGGAAATCGACGCGGCTCTTGACCGCCCGGTCGTCCAGCGGCTTCTGCGGCTGATGGAGTTTCGAAACACCTATCCTGCCTTTGACGGTGATTTCACCATCGAGGATACCCCTGAGGATCAACTGCGGCTGTCGTGGACGGATGGAATCCACCGCGCCACGGCGGAGATCAATCTCAACGACTACCAAACGCGCATCGTGTATCACGATCCGGCAATGAACCGGGAGATTGAATACGAAGTGTAATTTTTACTGTGCAAGAAAAAGAGGGGTTGACGGATGATTTTGGACTCTATATATTCCCAAAAAAGAATACGGGAGGTGCTATGAAATCGTTTATCCGAGTCATGAAGGCTTTGTCCGATCCCAACCGGGTGAAAATCGTCAAACTGCTTCAGCAGAAAACCATGTGCGTGTGCGAGCTTCAGGGTGCTCTGGATATCTCTCAGCCGAGTGTTTCCAAGCATTTGAAAATTTTAGAAGAATCCGGATTGGTTGAATCCAGCAAGGATGGCCTGTGGGTGAACTATTTTCTGGCCGACGGCCGGGAGAGCCCCTATGCAGCCAGCCTGCTAGGCAACCTGAAACATTGGCTGAACAGTGACCCGGATGAACTGGTGGAAAAGGCACGGCAATTGGATCGTGAAGAATTGTGCCGGATGTAATTTTTTTTAACCTTTTTATATAACCATATTGGAATATGTTTATATAACGTGTCGTCCTGCAGGAGAAAGGCTGAGTCGAAATGAAGGAACGCACCAAACTGCTGTGGATCATCTGCCTGTTCCTGACTGCCTATTTTATCCCCTGGTCCCATCCTGTCGTCCGCCAGTCGGGGCTCGAAGCTTTTATGATGCTTCGCGAGTATGCGCGGGAGCACGTCCTGACCTGTCTGATTCCGGCCTTTTTCATTGCAGGGGCCATCGCGGTTTTCGTTTCCCAGGGCTCGGTGCTTAAATATTTCGGGGCCCAGGCCAACAAGATTCTTTCCTATTCAGTAGCCTCGGTTTCAGGAACCATCCTGGCAGTGTGTTCCTGCACGGTGCTGCCACTTTTTGCCGGTATTTACACACGCGGTGCCGGTATCGGTCCGGCAACGGCTTTTCTCTATTCGGGACCGGCCATCAATGTATTGGCTATCACCCTGACGGCAAAAATCCTGGGGTGGCAACTGGGCTTGGCCCGGGCTGTGGGTGCGGTGATCTTTGCCGTTGTAACCGGCATGTTGATGGCCCTGATTTTCCGCAAAGACGATACTGCTCGAACAGTAGGACAGATTTATGTACCCGACGCCGACGCAAAGGAGCGTACCCTGCTACAGGACGGTTTGTACCTTTTAACTATGGTGCTGATCCTGGTCTTTGCCGCCTTTGCCAAACCGGCCTCAAGTTCGATCGGACTTTGGTCGATCATTTTCGCTGCCAAATGGTACATCACCATTGCACTGCTGGTCGTGCTGGCTTTCATGCTCAAGGCCTGGTTCAACAAGGACGAGTGTAAAAGCTGGGTGGAGTCTACCTGGGGATTTATGAAACAAATTTTTCCACTATTGGGTGGCGGCGTGTTGGTGGCCGGATTCATGTTGGGCCGTCCCGGGCACCCGGCACTGATCCCTGAGTCCATCATTCAGTCGATGGTCGGCGGAAATTCTATCGGGGCCAATCTGGCCGCCTCAGTGGCCGGTGCTTTGATGTATTTCGCTACCCTGACCGAGGTTCCGATTCTGCAGGGACTGCTTGGTGCTGGGATGGGTAAGGGACCGGCGCTGGCTCTGCTCCTGGCAGGCCCGGCTTTATCGCTGCCCAACATGCTCGTTATCGGCCGGGTAATGGGCGTGAAGAAAACAGCCGTCTTCTGCGCGATCATCGTGCTGATGTCCACCATCGCCGGCATGATTTACGGATCGTTAATCGGAGCCTGATTTAATCAATTCAATTAAAAAGAGAGACCGTTATGAAATCTGTTGAACAGGCAATTGAGACCAAAAAATTTTTTTTGAAAATCAGCATTACCGGCATCGTCGGTATTTACCTGTGGTGGCTCCTCTATGGGATGCTGCCGCAGATATCCTCGTTTTTGACCTATTCGTTATTCCAGATTGACAAGGACAGCCACTTGGGGTCGGCCATCGAGTTTTTTCTGTACGATACGCCGAAAGTGATGATGCTGCTGGGCCTGGTCGTTTTTGGCGTCGGCATCATCCGGTCATTTTTCACGCCGGAGCGAACACGTACGGTCCTGTCCGGAAAAAGCGAATTTGTCGGCAATATCCTGGCGGCGCTGCTTGGAGTTGTCACCCCGTTCTGTTCCTGTTCGGCCGTCCCCCTGTTTATCGGGTTTGTCACGGCGGGCGTGCCGCTTGGCGTAACATTTTCCTTTCTCATAGCCGCGCCCATGGTCAATGAAATTGCCCTGGGGCTTCTCTACGGTCTTCTGGGCTGGAAAGTGGCGGCAATTTACATGATAACGGGTCTGCTGATTGCCATCGGGGCCGGCTGGGCGCTGGGGCGCCTGCATCTGGAGCGGTACATCGAAGATTGGGTACGGCAGCTCAATGTTGCTGCCCAGGACGTACCCGAGGAACAACTTACATGGCCGGATCGGATCCGTGCGGGCTGGGATGCGGTTAAGGAAATCATCGGCCGCGTGTGGGTCTACGTCATTCTCGGTATCGCTGTTGGGGCCGTCATTCACGGCTATGTGCCCGAAGGGTTTATGGCCTCCATCATGGGAAAAGGATCCTGGTGGTCGGTTCCGCTGGCGGTGGTGATGGGTATTCCCATGTACTCCAACGCCGCAGGCATCATTCCGGTGGTTGAAGCCCTGCTGGGCAAAGGCGCCGCCCTGGGCAGCGTGCTGGCCTTTATGATGAGCGTTATCGCTTTGTCACTTCCCGAGATGATGATTTTACGAAAAGTTCTGAAACCTCAGCTGATTGCGGCATTCGTTGGTGTCGTGGGCAGCGGCATTCTTTTTGTGGGATATCTGTTTAACCTGATTATTTAACCATATGTTTCCGGGTGGCAAATTGATTGCCCCCTGCAATTCGATCCTCAACATTGAAGGAGACTTGAAAATGGAAATTAAAATTCTGGGACCCGGCTGTGCCAAATGCAACAAAACCGCAGACATTGTCAAAGCAGCGGTGGATGAATCCGGTGTGGATGCCGCCATCGAAAAGGTGACCGACATGATGACAATTGCCGGTTACGGCGTTTTCGGCACCCCGGCCGTGGTGGTCAACGGCGAGGTCAAATGCGTGGGCAAAGTTCCGTCGAAAGACGATGTAAAAAAATGGATTCAGTAATTTTGATCTTAATCCGGATGAGATCGAACGGGTAAAAGAGGCCGTGAAAGATCAATCCGCGGCAGCCGGCAGTAAGGTGTGCCACTCGTGTTCATGCTGCCCGTGAGAAACGAGTTCTGCTTCCATGCCGAGTCGTTTCGGCAGACCACGACTCGGCATGGGCGCAAAGAGGAACAGTTCATGCTACTGAAAAGCTTTACCATGGAAATTTTTCGGGCCGAGTGCAATCCGAGTTTTGAATCGGTGCATTGTTTCGCCCACCTGGACCAGGATGTGGGTCAGGTAATTCCTTATCTCAATGCCGAGTTGGGCGGGTTTTCCTGCACCCAGGACCCGCCGTCGGTCACTTTCAAAAATCGAGGGCGACTGATCACTGTCCACTCCCGAAAGATCGCTGTCAACGCGCTGCAGGACGAAGCCGAGGCGGATAAGATCATCAATTGGCTCAAAAACCAGATCAACGACACCTGGAACAGACGTGATGAGATTGAACCCACATTTGATCCGGCGCCCCGGCCCCAGGTGATCGAAATCCTGAAACGGCTGCCCAAAACCAACTGCAAAGCATGCGGGCATCCCACCTGCATGGTGTTTGCCGCGGTGGTGGCAGAGGGAGGCAAAGGGCCGGCTGACTGCCCGGAGCTGGACCCGGTTGCCAGGCAATCTCTTGAGAACTACCTGGTTCCGTTTCAATTCGAATTTTTTTAAAATAAACTGGAGAAGATCGTGAGTGATTCAACAGCTAAAAAACTCTCCTTTCTGGACCGATATCTTACCCTCTGGATATTTCTGGCCATGTTCGTGGGCGTGGGGGGCGGCTGGCTGTACCCGGGCATCCGCGATGTCATCAATCTGTTTCAGGTGGACACCACCAACATTCCCATCGCCATTGGCCTGATCCTGATGATGTATCCGCCCCTGGCCAAGGTGAAATACGAGCAGCTTGGCCAGGTCTTCCGAAACACCCGGGTGCTGGCCCTGTCCCTGGTCCAGAACTGGGTCATTGGCCCCATCCTCATGTTTCTGCTGGCCATCGCTTTTCTCTCCGGCCGGCACGAGTACATGGTCGGCCTGATTTTAATCGGCCTGGCGCGGTGCATCGCCATGGTCATCGTCTGGAACGATCTCGCCGAGGGTGACCGGGAGTATTGCGCGGGCCTGGTGGCCTTCAACTCGATCTTCCAGGTCCTCTTTTTCTCGGTGTACGCCTTTATTTTTATCACGGTGCTTCCGGGCTGGTTCGGGTTGAAAGGGCAGGTGGTGGACATCTCCATCGGCCAGATCGCCGAGAGCGTTTTTATCTACCTGGGGATTCCGTTTATCGGCGGCATGCTCTCCCGGCTGATCGGACTGAAAGTCAAAGGCCGCGAGTGGTACGAGAACAAATTTATCCCGAAGATCAGCCCCATCACTCTCATCGCCCTTCTGTTTACCATCCTGGTCATGTTCTCCCTCAAGGGCGAGTACATCGTTCAGCTCCCCTTTGACGTGGTCCGGATCGCCATCCCCCTGTGCATCTATTTCGTGGTGATGTTTTTTGTCTCGTTTTTTCTCTCCATGAAGGCCGGGGCCACCTATGAGCAGTCCACAACCCTGAGCTTCACGGCCGCCTCCAACAACTTCGAGCTGGCCATTGCCGTGGCCGTGGCCGTGTTCGGCATCGATTCGGGCCAGGCTTTTGCCGCAGTCATCGGCCCCCTGGTGGAGGTACCGGTGCTTATTGCCCTGGTCAACGTGGCGTTCTGGTTCAAGCGGAAATATTTCCCGTTTGCGTTGGAAACCGTGACCGGAGTCTGTCATGTCACCTGCAAGAGGCCGGAGGTCGGTGTCGGTGGTACCCGAAAGGTATGACTGCTTTTACAGCGGCCATTTCATCGGCTGCAATCAGTTTTCAGAATCGAACATAAAATTTCGGAGCCGGTGAATGAATACCAGCTCACCCGGAAGATGGAGACAGGTAATGAAAAAAACGCTGATACTCTGGACCGTATTGATGCTGCTCGGCGCTGCAGTATCGACGCCCGCACGTTCGGAAGGAACATTGGAAGTTCCAGTCAAGGGCATGGTGACCCTGGTCGACCTCGGTGCCCACAAATGCATTCCCTGCAAGATGATGGCGCCCATTCTCGACAAGCTGAAAACAAGCTACCAGGGCCGCGCCGCGATCGTGTTCCTGGATGTCTGGCAGAATCCGGATTACGGTAAACAATTTGGAATCCGGGCCATACCAACCCAGATTTTTTTTGATGAAACCGGCAGGGAGTTTTACCGGCACCAGGGATTCCTGGACGAAAAAAGCATCGTTGACATCCTGACCAAAATGGGGGTTAAGGCCCCTGCAGACATCGCTATGACAACGAAATAACATGCCGGATTGAAATCGGGAAAGGCGTACACGTAATCTATGCTGGATCAGATATTTCTCACGATAAACCAGTGGATGACCGGTGGCGTTGGCATTGCGGCCGCTGGGTGTTTTTTATGGGGAATGATCAGTGTGCTGTTCAGCCCTTGTCATCTTGGTTCCATCCCCCTGATCGTCAGCTATGTGGCCGGTCAGAACCGGATGCCTGCCCCTCGGCAGGCGGCGGGCTATGCCGCTGCTTTTACCGCCGGTTTGTTTATTACCATCGCTCTGGTGGGAATTGTCTGCTCACTGCTGGGTCGGATGCTGGGTGAGATCGGCCCTTACTGGACCATCCTGGTGGGGGCCATGCTGATCTGGGTGGCCCTGGACATGGTTGGGGTCAGCGCCTGCTCTATGTCCGGCAGTCTCATGGGCAACATCCAGTTGAAGGGGCGCTTGGGGGCATTTGTCCTGGGGCTGGCTTACGGGTTGTTATCGGGTTCCTGCACCTTCGGATTCATTGCCCCGATTCTGGCGTTTATCACGATCCAGAAGCAGATAGCTATCGGCACTCTTTACATTTTGCTTTTCGGAATCGGCCATTGCCTTCCCATTGCCGTGGCCGGCAGTTCCACTGCTCTGGTTCAGCAAATTCTGGAAAGCGGCGGCTTTCAGCGGGGAAGTCTGTGGTTTCGCAAACTCGCCGGGGTCGCCATCGGCTTATTTGGCATTTACTTCATCGTTCAGCCATTCGTGAACAGCTGGGGTTGACTCGATGATGTTTGCATACCCTTTGCAGGAAATTGTCGTGGATAGTTTTCATGCAGTCTTTCCTGTATCCGGAAAACTTTATTTTTTTTGAGGAGTACCTGATTGTCTGTTTTAACCAAATCCGAAGCGATGCCGCGTGTTGCAAAAACAGCTGACATACCCGCTGATCGGCCGTATCCATCCAGACTGGTTGTCGAGCCCACCACCCGCTGCAATCTTCGCTGCGCCATGTGTGTCAAGCAAAACGGCGCAAACAGCATTGCCGAGGGGGATATATCCACAGAAACATTCGAGGCCCTGGCACCGGTATTTCCATATCTTGACGCGCTGATCCTCACGGGAATCGGCGAGCCGCTTCTGCATCCGCTGCTGGATCAGTTTATTGAGCGGGCCAGGCGCGATCTTCCCGCATCCGCCTGGGTGGGATTCCAGACCAACGGCCGGCTGCTTACCCCGGATCGCGCCGAATCGCTGGTGAGTGCCGGACTCGACCGGATATGTCTTTCGGTGGATGCCGCCAGTCCGGAGGTGTTTCGACAGGTGCGCGCCGGCGGCAAGCTCGATGACATCAGCCGGGCATTTGGGTCGCTTCGGCTGGCAGAGAAAAATACCGGCCGAACCATTCGCGCCGGCATTGAATTTGTGCTCATGGAGCGCAACCTGAACGAGCTTCCCCGGGCACTGGAATGGGCAGTGCAGCAGGGCGCCGCCTTTGCCTTGGTTACTCACATGCTCCCCTATGGTTCGGATCAATTCGCAGAGGCCGCATACAGTTCAAACACCGACGCGTCGGTGGAGTTCTATGACCGGTGGAAGCAGCAGGCGGGTCAGGAAGGTATATCCATCGAGCAGTTTTTCAAGGTGCGGTGGAAATATCACAAGACCGACGCTGATAAACGGATCATTGATTTTGTGGAACGGATGATTGCCGAGGCTGATGTGCGGGACATTCCCTTCCACCTGAGAAACCTCATTGCCGAAGACCCGTCCCGGGCAGACAGCGTTCAATCGGTTTTCGATGATGCCCGGCGGGTGGCGTCACAAACCGGGATCGAGCTGACCCTTCCTGCTGTTCGACCCGCCGGTGCGCGGCGTTGCGATTTTATCGAGGACGGCAGTGCGTTTGTTTCGTGGTCCGGCGAGGTTCATCCCTGTTATTTTCTGTGGCATCACTACGTGTGTTATCCCAACGGGTTTCGAAAGGCGGTGGCCCCAACATCCTTTGGCAACGTCAGGGAAACGGATCTGCTGGAAATCTGGAATCAACCTGATTATGCCCGCTTCCGGGACGGGGTTCGCCGCTACGACTATCCTTTTTGCGGAAACTGTTCCCTGAGCCCCTGCGATCTTGTTGACTCGGAGCCCTTTGTCCACGACTGTTACACCGTCGAGGTTCCCTGCGGCGACTGCCCCTGGTGCCTGGGGCTGCACCAGTGTCTGAGGTAGCTATTCAGGAAGGCGAATTTACTTAATTACAATTTCTTGCCTGCAATTAAATAAATCCTCGTTCTTTTGCAGTTCGAAACTGCCCCGTAATCCTGATTGGTTCAGACAGACAACCGATTGGCCCGGATACTGGCTTACGGAGGCAATCCGTTTGAAAAAGCCGATCAGATGGTGTATCTGCCGATCACCCGCTCACCGGGGAACGACAGACCGTTTTTCTCATCACCCCGCCAAAGGAGCCATGGCCCAGTGGATCAACCGACTTCCGGCAGTCTTCGCACCTTTTTCGGCATCTCATCGTTTCAGGCCCTGGCCATGTTCCGCCGCGGCATGTTCTACAGTTTCCTTTCGGTGTACCTGCGCTACTACCTGGGCCTGACAGTGACCGAAACCACCCTGTTCGCCACGCTGCCCATGGTGCTGAACATCGTATTTCAGACCTTTGTATGGGGGCGTCTGTCTGACCGCTACCAGTTGCGGCGAACCCTGATCATCTGGGGTGAACTGAGCGCGGGGGTGGGCACCATCCTGGTCTGGTACGCCCACCGGTTGACCGATCAGCCTCATCTGGCCGGCTATGTGGTGATTATCGGCCTGTCGGTGATCGAGATTTTCTGGTCCATGTCCAATATCGGGTGGAGCGCCCTGATTTCCGATATTTACCGGGAAGCGGATCGAAACGCCGTGCAGGGCCGGCTGGCCAGCGTGGGGGGGATCGGCCGCATCGCCGGCGTGTGGATCGGCGGGTTGTTGTATGACGGGCTGAACTTGAAATACGATGGGTGGGGCTTTCACGAGGGGTCCCTGTTTTTCGTGGCCGCCGGGGTGATGATCCTGTCCGTGTTCCCTCTGCTGTGGGTGCCGGAAGGCGGGATTCACATGGAACCGGGGGGGCGGAAAGAAGAAGCTGTCCAGCCCTCGGCCGACGCCGCCGGGGTGTTCACCGTGTTCCTGGTGGCCATGGTCTTTATCAATTTCGGTCGAAATTCCATAGCCGTGATCATGGCCCAGTACCTGGTTCTGGATTCGGGTTTTGCCGTATCCAGCCAGACCCTGAGCCATATCGTCAACACCCAGTCGGCGGCCATGATTCTGACCGGGCTTGTGGCCGGGTGGCTCGGCAGGCGGATCGGGGACGGCTGGTCAATGTGTCTGGGGGCGCTGGTAGCCACTGCGTCGCTGGGCTTGATTACCGTCACCGGCAGCCTGCCGCTGATCTATGTGGGGAACTTTCTCAGGGGGGCCTCGGAGGTGATCATCATGGCGGCCTCCTACGCCTTTGCCTCGGTGTTGATTCCGCCGGAAAAACGGGGCCGGCTGTTCAGCGTATTCAACGCCACATTTTTCCTCAGCTGGGGTCTGGCAGGTACCTTTATCGCCGGGCCGATCATCGACATCCTTATTTCCCGTGGTACGGCGGACATGTTCGCCTACCGGATGGCATTTCTATCGGCCACCATTTTGACGCTGATTGGCCTGATCATCCAGGCATGGCTCGTTTTTTCGATAAAAGCCAAGGGAGATTCAGCTCTAAGTAATAGATAAATAACGTGAAAGCAGTTGGTGGGCAGTGCCCACCCTACTGTTTATCAACCGGCGGAATTTACCGGTCCAGTTTCAATTTTTTCAGCGCCGCGAACGGATGGGCCGGATCAACCCTGTCGCAGTCACATTGCCCCTGGTTCAGGTCCTTTCCACACTGCGGGCAGAGCCCCTTGCAATTCTCGCGGCAAATCGGCCGGAACGGAAAGGTCAGGACCACCTGCTCCTGGATTCCATCTCTCAGGTCGATCTCATCGCCGTGAAACACAATCATGCCGATATCCTCTTCGCGAAGATCGACGACCTCCGCCTGACCC
>ENA-ORCT01000702-ORCT01000702.1-marine-metagenome-genome-assembly--contig:-NODE-702-length-15058-cov-4.106268_pt1 | contig 15058 bp, 14 predicted proteins | sample MGYA00248632_ERZ508511 | MGnify/ENA primary metagenome ERZ508511 (study PRJEB26182, sample SAMN06268839) | marine metagenome | isolation source: Tt an P1-techrep anaerobic enrichment on pine from sediment...
GGCCGGTCCAGCCGCGCCCGGCCAGCACCGCGCCCAGCGCCCCCGCCTGCGCCCCCTGCCCCTCGCGGTCCAGCCGCTCATAGGGGCCGAGGGCGAAGCCGAAGCCGCGCATCGCGGCGTCGATGCGGTAAGGGCTGGCGCCCTGCGCCAGCATGCCGCCTGCCGCGTGCAGCATGGCCGCGTTCACCGCCGGACCGACCGGGCCGCGCGTGCTGCGAACCGCCACCCGCCCCAGGCGCTTGAAGGCGGCAAAGAGCGTGGCCACGGTCTGGCCCGAGGTTTCGGGCCCCACCAGCACCTCGGCCAGCCGTCGGGCATGGGGCGCGGGCGGCAGGTAGAGCCCGGCCACGCGCGCCGGGTCATGCCCCGCGCCGCCGCCCGCGGGCGCCCCCAGCAGCGCCAGCACCGCCCCGGGGGCAAGCTGCGCCAGCACCGCCTCCGGCGGCGGATGGGAGGCGATCACCAGATCGGCCCTGGCCAGCGCGGCCGGGTCGTGCGAGACGTTCAGCCGCGCCAGCCGCGCGCCACGGCCGGCCTTGGTCATCCGCCCCCGCGCCAGGGCTTCGTCATAGATCTCTGCCACCCGCGCCGCGGCGGCCTCCGGATCGGGCGCGACGAGGGTCACGGGAAGCCCCGCGTCGAGCGCCGTCACCGCGATGCCGGGCGCCACGCCGGCCAGGCCCAGCCGTTGCACGGGCCGGGGCGCGGTCTGCGCGCTCTCGGGGATGCGCGCCGCCAGGCTCTCGGCCCGGAACGCATGGCGCAGCGCCTGCGAGGCCTCGGAGGCCAGGCAGTCCTCGAACGCCGCCCGCTCGAAGGCAAGCCCGGTCTCGAAGGGCAGCAGCAGCGCCGCCTCGACACAGTCGACGATCTTGCCCGGCGCCGGGACCTTCGATCCGGCCAGCCGGGCGCGGTGATGCCGCACCGCTTCCAGGCAGCCCCGCGCGTCGCGCAGACCCGCGCGCCGGGCGCGGGTCGGGCGCGGGCCGGCGCCCGCCTCCAGCAGTTCCAGCCCATAGGCGCGGGCGGCCCCGGGCAGCTCGCCCCGCGCCACCCGGTCCAGCAGTCCCAGCCGCTGCGCCTCGGGGGCGGAGACCGGCTTGCCGGCCAGCATGATCTCCAGCGCCGCCGCGCCGCCCGCCAGCCGCGGCAGCCTCTGCGTGGCCCCTGCGCCGGGCACCAGCCCCAGCCGCACCTCCGGCAGGCCCACATGCGCCTCCTCCAGCGCGATCCGGTAATGCGCCGCCAGCGCCAGGGCGAAGCCGCCGTCCAGCACCGTGCCGTGGAGCGCCGCGACCACCGGCTTGGCGCAGGCCTCGATGCGGTCGCACAGATGCGACAGCCCGGGCCCCTCCCGCGTGTTTCGGAATTCGTCGATATCGGTATTGGAGGGGAAGCTGCGCCCCTCGCCCGCCAGCAGGATTAGCCGCACCTCGTGGTCGGCCTCGGCGGCCTGCACCGCCTCCCACAGCGCCTGGCGCACCGGAGCGCTGAGCGCATTGGCCGGCGGGTTGTCCACCGCGATCCGGGCGATACCGCCCTCGGCCACGACACGCAGCCCCGCCGGCGGCCTCATTCCGCCGCCCCTTGCGGGACGCGCCGGGCCCCGTCCCTGCCGGATGCCGTTGGCGGTGGCGGCGATATCCGGCCGCCACGGCCCTTATGAAATCCGCTGTCCATTCAGATCATTAGTAGACAGCGCCCCGCGAAAGGCAAGGACCAGCGGGCTGCCCCTCCGAAGGGGCAGTCAGCCTTTCAGCAGCCGCTTCCGGCCCCGGCCGGGATCACACCGGCATGTTGTCGAAAATGTCGTCGGCCTCGTCCTCCTCCAGCTCGGCCTCCAGCCGAAGGATATCGTCGGGCACGGGCAGGCCCAGCGCGCGCAGTTCGGCGATCTTCTCGCGCAGCTCCTCCTGCAGGACGTGGCGGTCTTCGGGGCGCTTCTCGATCTCCTCGAGGATCAGCGCGATCCCGGCTTTCAACTGTTCAAAGGCCATTTCTTTCTCCCTCGGGATGCGGCCGCCGGCAACGCCCCGGCCGCGGTTTCGCTCTCCCGCCCCTCAAACCGCGCAGTTGCGGCAGAACGGGGTGGCGGGCAGCAGGTCAAGGCGCTCTTTGGCGATCTCCTCGCCGCATTTCACGCAATAGCCGTAGCTGCCGTCCTCGATCCGCTGCAGCGCGGCCCGAATCTGGCCCATCTCGGCCTGCTCGGCATTGCCGATTTCCTGCAGCACCTCGTCCTCCTCGCGTTCGAGGAACTGCTCCTCGAAATCCTGCGACGGGTGCTCCTGCCCCTGGTGCTCGTCCAGCTCGTCCTCGATGTCCTGGAGCCGCGCATCCAGCTCAGCCAGCCGGTTTTCCAAGGTTTTTTTGCGTTCGGCCAGTGTGACCATTTCTTGGTATCCTCCGTAAAGATCACGGCACTTTCCCATGCTGGCACAGCCCCCGCCTTGATGCACGTCAATAATAATTCGCGGCTATTGAAAGACATATTCAAAATCGCATATGTTTCTGGAAACCCAATGGAGGAGCATTCGAAATGTCACCCGAAGTGAAAGCCTTCTTCGACGAAGCAACCAACACCGTCTCCTATGTCGTGCGCGACCCGATGAGCAAAAAGGCCGCGATCATCGACTCGGTGCTCGATTTCGACTACGCCTCGGGCCACACCGACACCCGCTCGGCCGACGAGATCATCGCCTGGGTCAAGGAGCAGGGGTTCGAGATCGAGTGGCTTCTGGAAACCCACGTGCATGCCGACCACCTCTCGGCCGCGCCCTATCTGCAGCAGCATCTGGGCGGCAAGATCGGCATCGGCGAGAAGATCAAGGTCGTGCAGGACACCTTCGGCAAGGTCTTCAACGAAGGCACCGAGTTCCAGCGCGACGGCAGCCAGTTCGACCAGCTGTTCAAGCAGGGCGACAGCTTCCATATCGGCCAGCTGCGCGGCGACGTGCTGCACACGCCCGGCCACACCCCGGCCTGCCTGACCTACGTGATCGAGGATGCCGCCTTCGTGGGCGACACCCTGTTCATGCCCGATTTCGGCACCGCCCGCTGCGACTTCCCCGGCGGCTCGGCCGAGACGCTGTTTGAATCGGTGCAGAAGATCCTGGCCCTGCCGGACGAGACCCGCATCTTCGTCGGCCACGACTACAAGGCCCCGGGCCGCGACGTCTACGCCTGGGAATCCACCGTGGGCGAGCAGAAGTCCAAGAACATCCATGTCGGCGGCGGCCACGACAAGACCGACTTCGTCAAGATGCGCACCGAGCGCGACGCGACGCTGGCCATGCCGCGCCTGATCATCCCGTCGCTGCAGGTCAACATGCGCGCGGGCCAGATGCCCGAGCCGGAAGACAACGGCACGGTCTATCTGAAAGTTCCGGTCAACAAGCTTTGACCCATTCGGGGCGGTTCGGGAAAGCCGCCCCGTCTTAACGAGACCGCTGCGCCCCGGCCGGGGCGCCGCACACCAAAGGGAGAACCCCCGCCGCCCCTTCGCAACGGGATGCGCGGGCACAAGGGAAATTTGCGATCATGATTGAACAAGATTGGATCTGGGGCTTCGTCGGAGGCCTCGTCATCGGCACGGCCGGTGCCGTCTATCTGCTGATAAACGGCCGGATCATGGGGGCCAGCGGTATCGTCGGGGGGCTGATCGACGGCACCGGCATGCGCACCATGTGGGAGCGCGTCGCCTTTATCGCCGGCGTCATCCTGGCGCCGATCCCGCTCTACCCCCTCTACAAATCGGTCGACACCCATATCACCGGCAACTTGGTCGCGATCGTCGCCGCCGGTCTGCTGGTGGGCATCGGCACCCGCATGGCCAATGGCTGCACCTCGGGCCACGGGGTCTGCGGCATGTCACGGCTGTCGCTGCGCGGCATCGTGGCCACGGTGTTCTACATCCTGGCCGGCGGCATGACGATGGTGATCTTCAAACACGTGCTGGGGGTGATCTGATGCGGAACCTGTTTGCCTTTATCTCCGGCGCGCTGTTCGGCGGCGGCCTCTTCATCTCGGGCATGACCGACACCGCCAAGGTGCAGGGCTGGCTCGACGTTTTCGGCGACTGGGACCCGACTCTGGCCTTCGTGATGGGCGGCGCGATGATCCCGATGGCCATCGCCTGGTGGTTCACGCAAGGGCGCAAGCCCGCCCTCGGCGGCGACTTCCCCGAGCGCCCCGAGCCCAAGATCGGCCGCAACCTGGTGGTCGGCTCGGTGCTGTTCGGCATGGGCTGGGGGCTGGTCGGCCTCTGCCCCGGCCCGTCGCTGGCCTCGCTCAGCTATGGCGGGCCCGGTCATTGGCTGTTCGTGGCCGCGATGATCGCCGGCATGATCGCCGCCGTGCCGCTGCGCCGGATGCTGCCCGCGACCTGAACCCCGGATGAACAGCCCCGGCCCGCGCTTCCCGCGCGGGCCGGGCGCCCGGCCTAAGCCGCCTCGGCCTGGCTGGCCGGCAGGATCACGCGGAACGCCGCGCCCCCCTGCCCCGGCAGATAGGCGATGGAGCCGCCCAGCTTGTCCATGATCTCGCGGCAGATGGCCAGGCCCAGCCCCGCGCCCCCGGCCGAGCTGTGATCGCCCAGCCGCGAGAACTTCTCGAAAATGATGTCCTGGCTCTTCTTCGGAATGCCGGTGCCGTTGTCGATGAAATCGACCGCCGTGCCCTCGGGCAGGTGCCGCACGGCGATGGCCAGCCGCGGCGCCTCGGCATCGCAGTATTTGTTCGCATTGGCGATCAGGTTGATGAAGACCTGGCTCAGCCGGTCGGTGTCGGTCATCAGCGGCAGATCCTCCGAGCCCGGGTGGCGCTCGATCACCATGCGCCCGTCCTTGTCCAGCGAACTGGTCGCCGCCACCGCCCGGTCCAGCATCTCGCGCAGATTGCCCGGCTGCAGGTTCAGCGTGACCTGCCCCCGCTCCAGCACGCTGAGATCCAGCAGGTCGTCCAGCAGGCGCGTCAGCCGGATCGCCTCCTCGTAGATGATCGAGGAATAGCGCCTCAGATCCTCCTGGCGCAGCGACGCGCCCTCCATCAGGATCTCCGAAAACGCCCGGATCGAGGTCATCGGCGTGCGCAGCTCATGGCTGATCTGGCTGAGGAAGGCGTCCTTCTGCTCCGAAATCTCGGTCAGCTTCTCGTTGGCCTCCTTCAGCTGGCGCGCGGTCCGGGCGAGCTCTTCGGACTTGGCCTCGAGCTGGCTGGAATATTCCATGATCTGCGCCGCCTCGTCGGCCACGGCCATCAGGTCCTCGACCGAGACCGAGGAATGGCCCGCGATCTGCCCGACCATGGCATGCGCCGTCGCCGCCCCGACCGAGCCCGCCAGCTCGCGCTCCAGCCGCTCGATGAATTCGGGCGTGGTCTCGGGCAGGTAGCCGGCCTTGCCCTGCTCGGAAGCCGCGCGCTGGAACAGCGCCTGCGCCTCGCGCGCGCCGAGGATGCGCTGCGCCATCATCAGCAGGTCCTCGGCCTCGGCCGCGCCGTGGCTCCAGCCGCGCGCGGCGCTGGAATGCTCGAACACATTGACGAACTGCGCCCCCTGCAGCCGCTCCATCGGCGAGGGAAAGCTCCACAGCGACACCGTGAAGAACGCGAAGGTGTTGAGCGTGATGCTCCAGAACACCGCATGCACCACGGGGTCGAGCCCCGTGACCCCGAACAGCGCCTGCGGGCGCAGCCAGTCGATGCCCCAGGGGCCGTTCGCCAGCAGCTCGGCGCTCATCGCCACGCCGGGGCCGAAGCTGGGCAGAAACAGCGTGTAGGCCCAGGTGGCGAAGCCCAGGATCAGCCCCGCCGCCGCCCCGTTGCGCGTGGCCCCGCGCCAGAAGATGCCGCCCAGAAGCGCCGGCAGCACCTGCGCCACGCCGGCGAAGGAGACCAGGCCGATCGCGGCCAGAACCTCCGAACCGCCGGTCAGCCGGTAATAGAGATAGCCCAGCACCAGGATCCCCGCGATCGAGATGCGGCGCGCGCGCAGCACCACCTTGCGCACATCGCCCGAGACGGTGGCGCCCGCCTCCTTCCAGTGCAGCCAGATCGGCATGACCACGTGGTTCGACACCATGGTCGACAGCGCGATCGCCGCCACGATCACCATCGAGGTGGCCGAGCTGAACCCGCCCAGGAAGGCCAGCGCCGCCAGCCCCTCCTGCCCCTGCGACAGCGGCACGGTCAGCACGAAGAGGTCGGGGTTGGCGCCATCGGACATCACCCTCAGCCCCGTCACCGCGATCGGCACCACGAAGAGGCTCATCAGGAACAGGTAGAGAGGGAACGCCCAGGAGGCCGTGGCCAGGTGCCGCTCGTCGGCGTTTTCCACCACCAGCACCTGGAACATCCGCGGCAGGGTGAAGATCGCCGCCGCCGACAGGAAGGTCAGCCCCACCCAGCGGCCCGAGTTGAAATGGGTCTGGGCCAGCGGCGAGGTCTCGATCCGGGCGAGCATCTCCTCCAGCCCCCCGGCCACGCCCCAGATCACGAACAGCCCCACCGCCAGAAGCGCGATCAGCTTGACCACCGCCTCGGTGGCGATGGCGGTGACCACGCCGTGGTGGCGCTCGTTGGCGTCGAGGTTGCGGGTGCCGAAGAGGATGGTGAACAGCGCCAGCCCCGCGGCCACCGACAGCGCGGTGGCGTTGAGGTCAGTCATCGCCCATTGCGCGGCGCCGCGCTCGGCGAAGACGGCGAAGGACAGCGTGACCGACTGAAGCTGCAGCGCGATATAGGGCGTGGTGCCAACCACCGCCATCAGCGTCACGATCACCCCCAGCACGTTCGACTTGCCATAGCGCGACGAGATCAGGTCGGCGATCGAGGTGATGCGCTGCGACTTGCCGATGCGCACCAGCTTGCGCAGCGCCCACCACCAGCCGATCAGCACCAGCGTGGGGCCCAGGTAGATGGTCACGAATTCCAGCCCCGAGCGCGCCGCGTAGCCCACCGCGCCGTAGAAGGTCCAGGCCGTGCAATAGACCGACAGCGACAGCGTATAGACCAGGGGCGAGCGCAGCCAGGCCACGCGGCCCGCCGCCGCGCGGCGCTCGGCCACGAAGGCGATCACGAAAAGCAGCACCACATAGGTCAGGCAGACCAGCACCAGCATGTTGAAGGTGATCATGGCCTGTCCCCGCCCTCGCGGGTTTCTCCCGGCCCGCTGTCCAGCCCCTCGCGGCACAGCCGCCGCGCCAGCGCCCAGGCCATCACGATCAGCGCGAACCAGGCGAGGAAGAAATAGACCAGGTTGGCGGCGGTGCGGCTGATCCCCTCCGGCCCGCCCAGAAGCGGCAGCATGAAGGCGAATAGCCCCAGCACCGGCAGCAGCCGGGCAAGGTCCATCATGCGGCGGCGGCGATAGCTCTGCCGCTCCAGGAACAGGGGTTCGCCGCGACGGGGCATGGCTCAGCCTTCCGCCAGCTCGCGCACCGCGTTCAGCACGTCGGTGTTGGCGAAGGGCTTGGCCATGAAGCGGCTGGCGCCGATCTGCCCGGCGAGGTCCCGGTCCTTGGCCTGGCCCTTGGCGGTCAGCATCAGCACCGGCAGCGCCGCGGTCCCGGCGCCGCCGCGGATGTCGCGCAGGATGTCAAAGCCGCTCCGCCCCGGCAGCATGACGTCGAGGATCACCACGTCGGGGCGCTTGTCCAGCACCGCCTGGTAGGCGGTTGTGCCGTCGGAATGGGTGTGCACCACCCAGCCGTCACGCGACAGGATGAAGCGGATCGCCTCGATGATATTCGGTTCATCCTCGATCAGAAGGACAGTCCCGCCCATTCAGATCCTCCCCCCGTCTGGATGCGCGTTTCTTGCTGTTGTTGGCGCAACTATCACCAAGATGTGCATCGCTGTCAAAACCCATCGGCCAGGATCGAGGGCTCGCGCCGGGCCACGCAGTCGCGCCGGGGGCAGATCCGGCAGCTTGTGCCGGCGGCCAGAACCTCGCCCTGCGCCGGAGCCGCGGGCGGCTCGGGCAGGATCAGCATGGCCGCCTCCAGCACCTGCGGCCCGTCGAAGCGCGCCATCTGCGCCGGCTGGCAGATCGCGTAGGTCAGAAAGCGCCGCGGGCTGCGCCCGGCCATCTCCACCACCGAGCGCACCGGCGCCATGGGGTGCGACAGCGCCTGGTAGAGCGGCCAGAGCGGGCAGGCCGCGCCGAAACGCGGCGGCGAGAAGCCCTCCACCGGCTTGCGGAAGGTCAGCGTCCCCGAGCCGTCGCACGTCACCAGCCCCACCGGCAGCCCGAGCCGCTCCTCCGGCATGGCGGCGAGCCTGCGGAAAACCGCGCCCAGATCGACGCCGAAGCGCTGCGCCAGCCGGGCCGGGTCGAATTCCAGCTCTGCCGCGGCGCGGGCGAAATCGTCGAGCGGCATATGCGCGGCATCGCCTGCGTAGCGTTCCAGGTAGCGCCGGGCCAGGTCCTGCGCGGGGCTCGAAGACAGCTCGGGCGCCGCCCCGATCAGGCTGTCGATGCCGGGCACCGGGTTCCGCTCCAGCGCCGCCACGTGATAGCCCTGCGCCCTGAGATAGGCCTCGACCTCTTCCTGGGGCGAACTGCGCACCTGCGCGTCGCCGGCGCTGTCCTCGTCGAGATAGGCCACCAGCGCCTGCGCGCCCTCGGCCAGACGCTGGCTGTCGTCATAGAGGTTGCGGTGGAACCGGTCCTGCCAGTCGCGGTCGATATCCTCGGTCTCGGCCAGGATCGAGGCGGTGGAGCGGATCGCGGTGACCGTGGACAGGACCTCGTGCAGCGAGGCCGACAGGAACGGGTCGTGGGTCATGCGGTCGGTCAGCATCTCCACGGTGCGCTCCAGCTCGGCCACGCGGCGGTGGGTGTCGGCCAGAAGCCTGGCCCAGCCGGGGAAGCGGCCGATCAGCTCCTCGATGCGGGGCAGCTCGGGCGCGGCGGCCTCGTGGCCCGCCGCGGCGTCGCGCAGCGCCTCCAGCAGCGCCGCCTCGGCGCCCTGGGTCAGGGCCGAGGGCTCGACCTCCAGCCTGCGGGCGATGTCCATCAGCAGCTTGCCGCCGATTCTGCGCCGGTTGTGCTCGATGAGATTGAGGTAGGACGGAGAAATCCCCACCGAACGGGCCAGATCGGCCTGCCGCATGCGCATCCCCATGCGGCGTTCGCGGATTCGCGTGCCTGTCAGCGTGCTGCGCGCCATCTGGAAAACTCCGGGCTTTACAAGGGCTTTCTGCGCCTGCGTGATAACTTGTTTACAATGCATACCATCGCATTGTGTAAATGTTTACAAAAAAATCGTTACTCTGAAAGCAGTTGTTGCGAAATTTTCCTTCTCCCTCCGATACTGAGGGTGCCTTGTAAAAGGCCGTGACCCGCGCAGAGGAGGCGCAGGGCCACAGTTCACATCACGGGAGGATATTCATGTCCAAATCCAATCTCACGCGCCGCGGCGTGCTGAAGACCGGTGCCGTTGCGGGCGCCGGTGTTGCACTGCCGACCATCTTCACCTCGTCGCCGGCCTCGGCCTTCACCAACGAGCCCACCGGCTCGACGGTGAAATTCGGCTTCAACGTGCCCCAGACCGGCCCCTATGCCGAGGAAGGCCTGGACGAGCTGCGCGCCCAGGAGCTGGCAGTCCAGCACCTGAACGGCGAAGGCGACGGCGGCATGCTGAACACCTTCTCGTCGAAGGTGCTGGACGGCACCGGGGTGCTCGGCAAGAAGGTCGAGTTCGTCACCGGCGACACCCAGACCAAGTCGGACGCGGCCCGCGCCTCGGCCAAGTCGATGATCGAAAAGGACGGCGTGGTGATGATCAACGGCGGCTCGTCCTCGGGCGTGGCCATCGCCGTGCAGGGCCTGTGCCAGGAAGCCGGCATCATCTTCATGGCCGGCCTGACCCACTCCAACGACACCACCGGCAAGGACCGCAAGGCCAACGGCTTCCGCCATTTCTTCAACGCCTACATGTCGGGCGCGGCCCTCGCGCCGGTGCTGGAGAAGGCCTATGGCTCGGAGCGCCGCGCCTATCACCTGACCGCCGACTACACCTGGGGCTACACCCAGCAGGAATCGATCGCCTCGGCGACCGAGGCCCTGGGCTGGGAGACCGTCAAGGACGTGCGCACCCCGGTCGGCGCGGGCGACTTCTCGTCCTATATCGCGCCGGTTCTGCAGTCGGGCGCCGACGTGCTGATCCTGAACCACTACGGCGGTGACATGATCAACTCGCTGACCCAGGCGGTGCAGTTCGGCCTGCGCGACAAGCAGGTCAACGGCAAGAACTTCGAGATCGTGGTTCCGCTCTACTCGGAGCTGATGGCCGAAGGTGCCGGCGAGAACATCAAGGGCGTCTACGGCTCGATGAACTGGAACTGGCAGCTGACCGACGCGGGCACCCAGGCCTTCGTCAAGTCCTTCGGCGAGAAATACGGCCGTCCGCCGTCGAACTCGGCCCATACCTGCTACGTGCAGACGCTGCTCTATGCCGATGCCGTGACCCGCGCCGGTTCGTTCAACCCCTGCGCCGTGGCCGAGGCCCTGGAAGGCTTCGAATTCGACGGCATGGGCAACGGCCCGACGCTCTACCGCGCCGAGGACCACCAGTGCTTCAAGGACGTTCTGGTCATGAAGGGGAAAGACAACCCTGCCACCCAGTACGACATCCTCGAAGTGGTCGAAGTCACCCCGCGCGCCCAGGTCGAGTATGCCCCGAACCACCCGATGTTCGGCGGCGACGAGGCCACGCTGGGCGAGTGCAACGACGGCACCTGATCGCCTGAAAACCCCGCTGGCCGCGCCCCGCGCGCGGTCAGCTTTTCCGGGCCCGCGGCCCGGCCTACCCACACAAAATACTGGTTGGGGAAATGGACGCCATTCTTCTGCAAATCCTGAACGGGCTCGACAAGGGCTCGGCCTATGCGCTGATCGCGCTGGGGCTCACACTGATCTTCGGCACGCTGGGCGTGGTGAACTTCGCCCACGGTGCGCTGTTCATGATCGGCGCCTTCTGCGCCGTCTCGCTTCAGAAGCTGCTGAGCCTGTCCTTCGAGCAGGTCGATCCGACCCGCAAAGACTTCCTCGGCAACCCGCTGAAGGTGGAAGTGCCCTATGTCGAAAGCTGGTTCGGCCCCGAGCTGGGCGCGGCCATCATCGACTGGTCGGTGCCGCTGTCGATCCTTCTGGCCATCCCGGTCATGATCGTGCTCGGCTTCGCCATGGAGCGCGGGCTGATCAAGCATTTCTACAAGCGCCCCCATGCCGACCAGATCCTGGTGACCTTCGGCCTGGCCATCGTGCTGCAGGAAGTGGTCAAGTATTTCTTCGGCGCCAACCCGATCCAGACCCCCGCCCCCGGCGCCTTCTCCGGCTCGTTCGATTTCGGCGCCATGCTGGGCTTCGACCCGGACGTTATCATCTATCCCTACTGGCGGCTGGTCTATTTCCTGTTCGCCGCCGTGATCATCGCCGCGGTCTTCGCCTTCCTGCAGTTCACCACCTTCGGCATGGTGGTGCGCGCCGGCATGGCCGACCGCGAGACCGTGGGCCTTCTGGGCATCAACATCGACCGCCGCTTCACCATCATGTTCGGCCTCGCCGCCGCGGTGGCGGGGCTGGCGGGCGTCATGTACGCGCCCATTCTGTCGCCCAACTACCACATGGGCATGGACTTCCTGGTGCTGTCCTTCGTCGTGGTCGTCGTGGGCGGCATGGGCTCGCTTCCGGGCGCCGTGCTGGCCGGGTTCGTGCTCGGCATCCTGCAATCCTTCGCCTCGATGAACGAGGTCAAGGCGATCGTCCCCGGGATCGACCAGATCATCATCTACCTCATCGCCATCGTGATCCTGCTGACCCGTCCGCGCGGACTGATGGGCCGCAAAGGCGTGATGGAGGACTAAGACATGCTTGGACTGAGCAAAAAAGACACCCGCTTCCTCCTGATCGTCGTGTTCCTGACCCTGGCGACACCGATCATCCTTCAACCCTTCCCCGAAAGCTCGGCGCTGGCGCAGTTCAACGCGGGCTACCCGGACCTGATGCAGCGCTTCGCGATCTTCGGCATCTTCGCCATCGGCTTCAACATCCTGTTCGGCCTCACCGGCTACCTCTCCTTCGGCCACGCGGCCTTCCTGGGGGTGGGCTCCTATACCGTGGTCTGGATGTACAAGCTGCTCAGCTACAACGTGCTGCCGGGCCTCATTCTGGCGATCGTGATCTCGGGGCTTTTCGCCCTGGTCATCGGCTTCGTCTCGCTGCGGCGCACGGGGATCTACTTCTCCATCCTCACGCTGGCCTTCGCGCAGATGTGCTACAACCTGGCCTATTCGGTGCTGTCGAACCCGAAGTTCAATCTGACCAATGGCGAAACCGGCCTCCAGGTCTATCTCAACGACCGGCAGTACCTGATGGGTGAGAACTCGCCCACCAGCCCGCATCTGTTCGGCCTGGTGATGAACGAAAGCTCGAAAGTGACGGTGGGCGACTGGGTCTTCACCTTCAACAACGGCTATTACTTCTGCGCGGTCATCGCGATCGTGGCCTTCTACCTGGCCATGCGCATCTTCCGCTCTCCCTTCGGCGTGATGCTGCGCGCGGTCAAGTCGAACCAGCAGCGCATGAGCTATACCGGGCTGAACCCCCGCCCCTACACGCTGGCGGCCTTCGTGATCTCGGGCATGTATGCCGGGCTCGCCGGCGGCCTGATGGCCGCGATGGACCCGCTGGCGGGCGCCGAGCGGATGCAGTGGACGGCGTCGGGCGAGGTCGTGCTGATGACCATCCTCGGCGGCGCGGGCACCCTGATGGGCCCGGTGCTGGGCGCGGGCTTCATCAAGTATTTCGAGAACATCTTCTCGAAGATCAACGACAACGTCCTGCACAGCTGGTTCGCCTTCCTGCCCGACGGGCTCGAGAACGTCCTGGTGGACATCGTGCACCCCTTCGTGGGCAAGGGCTGGCACCTGACGCTGGGCATCCTGTTCATGCTGGTGGTGATCTTCCTGCCCGGCGGTCTTGTCGAAGGCGGTTACCGGATCCTGCATTTCATCAAGCGCGACCGCAAACCCAAGGGCCCCGATCCCGAGCACCATCCCGAACACATCGCCCATGTGGCCGAGAAAGAGGAGTTCTGAGCGATGGGAATTCTCGAAGTAAAGGGGGTCAACAAGCGCTTCGGCGGGTTGCAGGCCCTGGGCAACGTGAACCTCTCGGTGAAGGAAAACACCGTTCACGCCATCATCGGGCCGAACGGCGCGGGCAAGTCCACCCTGCTCAACTGCCTGGTGGGCAAGCTGATCCCCGACACCGGATCGGTGATGTTCGACGGGCAAAGCGTGCTGGGGCGCAAGCCGCACGAGATCAACCAGATGGGCATCTCCCGGGTGTTCCAGACGCCCGAGATCTTCGGCGACCTGACGGTGCTGGAAAACGTGCTGATCCCCTGCTTCGCCAAGCGCGACGGCGCCTTCCGCATGCATGCCTTCGAGACCGTGGCCCACGAGGCCGAGATGATCGACAAGGCCATGGCCATCCTCGAAGACGTGAACATGGCCGACAAGAAGGACATGCACTCTGCCGCCATGTCGCGCGGCGACAAGCGGCGGCTGGAGATGGCCATGTGCCTGGTGCAGGAGCCCAGGCTGCTGCTGCTCGACGAGCCCACCGCCGGGATGGCCCGCGCCGACACCAACAACACGATCGACCTGCTGAAGGAGATCAAGGAGAAGCGCGACATCACCATGGCCATCATCGAGCACGACATGCACGTGGTGTTCTCGCTGGCCGACCGGATCACCGTTCTGGCCCAGGGCACGCCCCTGGTCGAGGACACGCCGGAAAACATCAAGGGCCACCCCAAGGTCCGCGAAGCCTATCTGGGCGAAAGCGCGTAAGGAGACAATCAGATGAACGTCAAACCCGATTTCTCCAAGAACGCCAACCAGGCGGCCACCGCCCCGGCCTTCCTGTCGGTCTGGGACATGCACGCCTATTACGGCGAGAGCTACATCGTGCAGGGCGTGTCCTTCAACGTGCATGAGGGCGAGATCCTGGCGCTCCTGGGCCGCAACGGCGCGGGCAAGACCTCGACGCTCCGCGCCATCGCGCGGCTCGATAGCCCGCATGTGACCTATGGCGAGATCTGGCTCGACCACCAGCCGCTGCACAGCATGAAATCCTACCAGGCCTCGGCGGCCGGCATGGCGCTGGTGCCCGAGGACCGGCGCATCATCCCCGGCCTGACGGTGGAGGAGAACCTGCAGCTGGCCCAGATCGCGCCGCCCGTGGGCTGGTCGCTGGAGCGCATCTACGAGCTCTTCCCGCGGCTGGGCGAGCGCCGCAAGCAGGAGGGCGTCACCCTGTCGGGCGGCGAGCAGCAGATGCTGTCCATCGCCCGGGCGCTCGCGCGCGACATCAAGGTGCTGCTGCTGGACGAGCCCTACGAGGGGCTCGCCCCGGTGATCGTGGACGAGATCGAGAAGACCCTCATCCACATCAAGGAGCAGGGCATCACCACCGTGATCGTCGAGCAGAACGCCGTGCGCGCGCTGGAGCTGGCCGACCGGGCGGTGATCCTCGACACCGGCTCGATCGTGTTCGACGGCACGGCGGCGGAAGTGCTTGAAAACGAAGCGCTGCGCGCCGAGTATCTGGCCATCTGAACCGATCCCTGCCCGGGGCGCCCGCGCGCGCCGGAGGGGATTTCCCAACAAGACTTCCAAGGGGGGAGGACCCATGACCGACAAGGTATACGCGCCGAGCGCCGATTTCGCGGCTGCGGCGCATATCGATGCCGCCAAATATGAAGAGATGTACGCCGCCTCGATCGCCAATCCGGAGGCGTTCTGGGGCGTGCAGGGCAAGCGGCTGGACTGGATCAAGCCCTATACCAAGGTCAAGAACACCTGCTTCGATTTCGGCAAGGTCAGCATCAAGTGGTTCGAGGACGGCGCGCTGAACGTCGCGGCCAACTGCATCGACCGCCACCTCGCCACCCGCGGCGAGCAGACCGCCATCATCTGGGAACCCGACGACCCGGCCGAGGAGGCCAAGCACATCACCTACCGCGACCTCCACCGCGAGGTCTGCAAG